>OJRN01000072.1_pt1 | contig 55701 bp, 40 predicted proteins | sample 1599211 | NCBI WGS metagenome assembly OJRN01 (sample SAMN03922532, study PRJEB24848) | human gut metagenome | isolation source: stool sample | host: Homo sapiens | place: Germany | collected 2010-05
GCCGGATGAGGGGAGAGCTTGCCGCGGCAGCCCGTGTACGGGTCATATCGGCAAGTCTGCCCCTCATCAGTCAGCGGTCGGGGCCGCTGACAGCTTCCCCCGCGGGGGAAGCCGACGCGATTGCAAAAAAATTGATCTGGCGAGGATGTGAACCCCAAAGCCTTCCCCCGCGGGGGAAGGTGGCCCCGCAGGGCCGGATGAGGGGAGAGCTTGCCGCGGCAGCCCGTGTACGGGTCATATCGGCAAGCCCGCCCCTCATCAGTCAGCGGTCGGGGCCGCTGACAGCTTCCCCCAAGGGGGAAGCCGCTCGACGGAAAAATCTGCAAAAACCCTATTGACAGGCACTTGCTTTTGTGGTAAACTAATCGTTGTAAAAAAAGCAGCAACCGGCAGTAGGCCGTCGGCTCACCTTGAGGGTTTGCAAAAGCCCCGGGTCATACCATGATTACGCACAACAGGTGCGCAACTTCGTATGTTCGGCGGCTGCTTTCAATGGCAGCCGCTTTTGTCATTATCATACACTTGTGGGAGGTGTGTTACAATCGCCAGCAACAGCAAATCCAACGAACTGGAGATCAATGAGCAGATCCGCGACAAAGAAATCCGCCTGATCGGGGCAGATGGCGCGCAGATGGGCATTATGAGCCCGCGCGACGCACTGAAGATGGCTATCGACAAGGACCTTGACCTCGTCAAGGTCGCGCCGCAGGCCAAGCCGCCGGTGTGCAAAATTCTTGATTACGGTAAATACCGGTTCGAGATGCAGAAAAAGGAAAAGGAAGCCAAGAAGAACCAGAAAGTGGTTGAACTCAAGGAGATCCGCCTTTCCCTGAACATCGACACCAACGACTTCAACACCAAGGTGAACCAGGCTGCCAAGTTCCTGCAGCAGGGTCACAAGCTCAAGGTGAGCATCCGGTTCCGCGGCCGTGAGATGGCACATACCAGCCTGGGTCTGGATGTCCACAAGCGTTTTGCCGAGGCGTTGGAGGGCAAGGCCGTCATCGACAAGCAGCCCAAGCTTGAGGGCCGCAGCATGATGATGTTCATGTCCCCCGTTCCCAACAAGTAAGAAAGTAAACTCTCTAGGAGGAAACAACAATGGCTAAAATGAAGCTCAAGACCCTTTCCGGCGCCAAGAAGCGCTTCAAGATGACTGCTTCCGGCAAGATCAAGCGCAATGCGTCCAAGCGCCGTCACATCCTGACCAAAAAGACCACCAAGCTCACCCGCGGCCTGCGTATGCCCAAGTACGTCGACAAGACCAACGAGGCTGCCGTCAAGAAAATGATGCCCTACGGTGGCTAATCACTAAGACATTTAAAGGTCAGTTACTACCAGTTACAGACAAAGGAGATATAAAACATGGCTCGTATTAAAGGCGCTACCATGACGCACAAGCGTCGTGCTAAGACTCTCAAGCTCGCAAAGGGTTACTACGGTGCTAAGTCCAAGCACTTCCGCATGGCCAAGCAGGCCGTTATGAAGAGCGGCAACTACGCTTTCGTCGGCCGTAAGCAGAAGAAGCGCCAGTTCCGCAACCTGTGGATCACCCGCATCAACAACGCTGTTCGTGCTCAGGGTATGAACTACTCCACCTTCATGAACGGCCTGAAGAAGGCCGGCGTCGAGCTGAACCGCAAGATGCTGTCTGAGATGGCCATCCACGATCCCGCCAGCTTCAACGCTCTGGTCGAGACCGCCAAGAAGGCTCTGTAATAGCTTGCATAAAAGACTCGCGCACACGCGCGAGTCCTTTTGTGTTTAAAGGGGGAAATGGCAAAAAAGCGGGCAACCAAGGAAAGCTCTCCCCTCATCCGGCCTGCGGGCCACCTTCTCCCCCAAGGGGAGAAGGCTTGAGGCTGTGGAGCCTTCCCCTTCGGGGGAAGGTGTCGGCGGCCCCGACCGCCGACGGATGAGGGACGGCCTTTCGGCAGAATGCCGTTTCCCTTTATTCATACAAATCAGTTGATTTTATCCAAAAGGGGCGCTACAATGGAAACGATCACAAGCCGCGAAAACGCTAAGATCAAATACGCCTGCGCGGTGCGCGACTCAGAAAAGCAGCGCGCTGCCGACGGGCTTTTCTTTGCCGAGGGGCCGAAGCTCTGCCTGGAGCTGGCCAAAAGCTGCACGCCGCGTGCAATGTACGCCACGGCGGCGGCGCTGGCCAAAACGCCCGAGCTGGCCCAATTCGACCCCGCCGAGATCGCGCCCCATGTGGCCGAAAAATTGAGCGGCACCAAATCCAATCAGGGCGTGTTTGCCCTGTTTGAAACGCCCGTGCCGCCCGCGGACACGCTGGACACGGCCCGCCGCATTTTGATGCTGGAGGGCGTGCAGGACCCCGGCAACGTGGGTACGCTGCTGCGCAGCGCTGCCGCGTTCGGCTTTGATGCCGTCGTGCTGGGGCCGGGCTGCGCGTCGCCGCTGTCGCCCAAGACGCTGCGGTCCTCGATGGGCGCGGCGGGGCGGCTGCCGACGCTGCACAGCGATGATCTGCCCGCCGCGCTGGCCGCGTTGCGTGCCCGCGGTGTGACGACGCTGGCGACGGCGCTCTACCGCTCGCGTCCGCTGGACGAGGCCGGGAACGATTTCCCGGGCGGGCTGTGCGTCGTCATCGGCAGCGAGGGGCAGGGCCTGACGGACAGGACCGTCGAGGCCTGCGACATGGCCGTCCGCATCCCGATGACAGACCGCGTCGAGAGTTTGAACGCGGCAGTGGCGGGCAGCGTGCTGCTGTGGCATTTCAGGGGTGTGTAACGCATTCCCGGCCCCCTCCGGGAGGAGGAGAGGACCTTGCCATTGCCGGAAAACTTCGGGTTGAGATGAAGTTCTCTCCCTCAGTCGCCTGCGGGCGACAGCTCCCTCGCAGAGGGAGCCAAGGAGTTGCCCATGGACAAAACACTTGCCTGGCTCTGGCTGGCGGATGCCGTCGGCTCGGGCTGCCAATATGCGCAGGAGCTGCTGACGCTCTACCCCGACCCGGCGGAGCTGTACGATGCCCTGCGTGCCGGGACCGAGGCCCCGCCCGCCTGCCTGACGCCCCACGCGCTGGCACAGCTGCGGGACACGACGCCCTTTGATTATGAGGAACGGCTCGACCACTGCCTGCTGTCGGGCATCGACGTGCTGACGCCCGACGAGGGCGTATACCCGGACCGTTTGCGGGACCTGCCCGACCTGCCGCTTGCGCTCTACGTGACCGGCGACATCGCCTGCCTGAACGGGCGGCGGTACGCGGGCATGGTGGGCACGCGGCGGCCCAGCACCTACGGGCGGCAGGCCGCGTTTGACCTGTCACTGGCGATGGCGCGGGCGGGCGTCGTGCTCGTCAGCGGCCTGGCCGACGGACTGGACAGCGAGGCACACCGCGCCGCCGTGCAGGCTGATGTGCCGACGGTTGCCTTTCTGGGCACGGCCATCGACAAGACCTACCCGGCCTCCAACGCGAAGCTGCGCACCGCCATTGAGAAGGGCGGCGGCGCGGTCTGCAGCGAGTATCCGCCCGGCTACAGCGGGCGCACGACGGGCACTTTTCTGGCCCGCAACCGGCTCATTGCCGCGCAGAGCGAGGCGCTCTGCGTCGCCGAGGCCCGCACCCGCAGCGGCACGCTGAACACCGTCGGCCACGCCGAGCGGCTGGGCCGCCCCGTGCTGGCCGTGCCGGGCAGCATCTACAGCGCTTTGAGCGAGGGCACAAACGAGCTGCTGCGCACCCACCGTGCCGAGCCGCTCTGCAAAGCCGCGGACGCGCTGGATATACTGGGTATTGGCGCGGAGACCGCCGCCCCGGCGCAGCAGCGGTTTGACCCGGCCACGGTCAGCGCCGATGCGCAGGCCGTCTACGCCGTGTTAAAGCCCACGCCCCAAAGCATCGACGCCCTGTGCGCCGCCGCAAGCCTGCCCGCCGGACGGGTGCTGGCGGCGTGTACCGAGCTGGAGCTGATGGGCGGAGCACAGGTGCAGCCGGGGAGAAGATATATTGCAGTATAATAGATGAAGGCAGTGGCAAGGTGCCCGGGCGGATATGGAATCCGCCCCTACGGCTGTAGGGGTCGGCGTCCTCGACGACCCGGGGCGTTTGTGGCGGCGATAAGCTGGCGGGCGAACAATGTTCGCCCCTACAGGCAACGCTCGGAAGTATGTGTGTCATCTAAATTTAAACATTGAGGTAACTTATGCCAAAATTAGTCATCGTGGAATCCCCTGCCAAGGCCAAGACCATTGGCAAGTATCTGGGCCGCGGCTACAAGGTCACGGCCAGTATGGGCCATGTGCGCGACCTGCCCGCCAGCACGCTGGGCATTGATGTCGAAAATGGCTATACACCGAAATATATCACCATCAAGGGTAAGCAGAAGCTCGTCAAGGAGCTGAAGGCCGAGGCCAAAAAGTGCGACGGCGTCCTGCTGGCAACCGACCCGGACCGCGAGGGCGAGGCCATCAGCTGGCATCTGGCGAACATTCTGGGGCTGGACCCCAGCGCACCCAACCGCGTGACCTTTGACGAGATCACGAAGAAGGGCGTCAAGGAGGGCATGGCCCACCCGCGCGCCATCAATATCGACCTGTTCAACGCCCAGCAGGCCCGGCGCGAGCTGGACCGCCTGGTCGGCTACAAATTGAGCCCGTTCCTGTGGAAAAAGGTCCGCCGCGGTCTGTCCGCGGGCCGCGTGCAGAGCGTGGCCGTGCGGCTGATCCGGGACCGTGAGCTGGAAATTGAAAACTTCAAGCCCGACGAATACTGGAACATCGACGCGTTGCTGAACCCGCAGGGCGAGAAGGGCGAGTTCACGGCCCGCCTGGCCGCCACCGCCGATGGCAAAAAACTGACCGTCACCAATAAGCAGCAGGCCGACGGCATCCTGGCCGCGCTGGACGGCAGGGACTATACCATCACGAAGATCGAAAAAGGCAAGCGCCGCCGCCAGCCCTCGCCGCCTTTCATCACGTCCACCTTGCAGCAGGACGCGAGCCGCGCGTTCGGCTTCTCGGCCACCCGCACGATGCGCGCCGCCCAGACGCTGTATGAAGGCGTGGACATTGCGGGCCATGGCACGGTGGGTCTTATCACCTATATGCGTACCGACTCGCTGCGCATTGCCGCCGAGGCTCAGGCCGCGGCCAAGACCTTTATTGCGGAGCGCTGGGGCGAAAACTACGTCTGCAAGACCGCCCGCAAGTGGAAAAGTCGCTCCGCCACCGCCGCGCAGGACGCCCACGAGGCCATCCGCCCGTCTATGCCCGAGCTGACCCCCGACGAGGTCGAGCAGAGCATCAGCGGCGACACCGCAAAGCTCTACCGCCTGATCTGGAGCCGCTTTATGGCCAGCCAGATGGCCGACTGCATTCAGGACACCGTCTCCGCGTCCATCACGGCAGGGGACTACCTGTTCCGTGCGTCGGGCTTCCGCGTCTCGTTCGACGGCTTCACCGCGCTGTATGAGGAATCCACCGACGACGCCAAAAAGAAGGAGACCGCCCTGCCCCCGCTGGAGGAAGGCCAGACCCTCAAACTCAAAAAGTTGACGGCGGACCAGAAGTTCACCCAGCCGCCGCCGCTTTACACCGAGGCCACGCTGATCCACGCGCTGGAGGAAAACGGCATCGGACGCCCGTCCACCTATGCGCCCATCATCACGACCATCGTGGACCGCGGCTATGTGGAGAAGGACCAGAAGAAGCTGAAAACCACCCCGCTCGGCCAGGCCGTCAACACGGTCATGATGGAGCAGTTCCCCGACATCGTCAACGTGAAATTCAGCGCTGACATGGAGAAAAAGCTCGACGTTGTCGAAGCCGGCCAGGCGGACTGGGTCAAGACCATCGACGACTTTTACCAGGGCTTTGAAAAGAGCCTGGAGCAGGCCGAGAAGAACATGGAGGGCAAGCGCATCAAGGTCGAGGACATCCCCACGGATGAGATCTGCGAAAAATGCGGGCGGCCCATGGTCATCAAATCTGGCCGCTACGGCAAGTTTGTGGCGTGTTCGGGCTTCCCGGAGTGCCGCAACGCCCACCCGCTGGTCAAGGACACGGGCGGCCTCTGCCCGCTGGACGGCGGCCACATGCTGGTGCGCAAGAGCGCCAAGGGCCGCGTCTACTACGGCTGCAGCAACTACCCCAAGTGCAACTATATGACCTGGGACGAGCCGGTGCCCGAAAAGTGCCCCCAGTGCGGCAGCACCCTCTTTAAAAAGAAGGGCCAGCTGTACTGCGCTAAAGAGGGGTGCGGGTTTGTGAAGGCGATTGAAAAGAAATGACCGCTTTCGGCACTTCTGTAGGGGTCGATGCCTGCATCGACCCGCGGACAGGCTGCCGACTTGCGGGCGGATGCGCGTATCCGCCCCTACAACCTGCGGAAAACAGAGACGTTACGGAGAAACTATGCAAGTGAAAATCATCGGTGCCGGTCTGGCCGGCTGCGAGGCGGCGCTTTGGCTGGCGGACCGCGGCGTGCAGGTCGAGCTGTACGAGCAGAAGCCCGCAAAATATTCCCCGGCCCATAAAAGCGCGGGCTTCGCGGAGCTGATCTGCTCCAACTCGCTCAAGGCCGAGCGCCCCGACTCCGCGTCGGGCCTTTTGAAAATTGAGATGAAGATGATGGGCAGCCATCTGTTGGACGCCGCCGAGACCGCCCGCGTGGCGGCGGGCGGTGCGCTGGCCGTGGACCGCGATGTGTTTTCCACCGCCGTGACCGAAATGGTGGAAAACCACCCCAACATTACGGTCCGGCGCGAGGAGGTCACGGCGCTGGACGAGAGCGCACCTGTGCTCGTCGCCAGCGGCCCGCTGACCGAGGGCGCACTGGCACAGGCCGTCGCCGCGCTGACCGGCGACCATCGGCTGAGCTTTTATGACGCTGTCGCGCCCATCGTGACCGCCGAGAGCCTTGACTATGACAAGGTTTTTGCCGCGTCCCGCTATGGCCGCGGCGAGGCGGACTACCTGAACTGCCCGTTCAATAAGGAGGAATACGAGGCGTTCCACGCGGCGCTCATTGCCGCCGAGCGCGCGCCGCTCCACGACTTTGACGGCGATCTGACCGTCTACGAGGGCTGTATGCCGATTGAGGTCATGGCCGCCCGCGGCGCGGATACGATTCGGTTCGGCCCCCTGCGCCCCGTCGGTCTGCGCGACCCGCGCACCGGCCACCGCCCCTGGGCCGCCGTCCAGCTGCGTGCCGAGAACACGGCCCGCACGCTCTATAACCTCGTCGGCTTCCAGACCAACTTGAAATGGGGCGAACAGAAACGGGTGTTCAGCATGATCCCCGGCCTGGAGCACGCCGAATTTGTGCGTTACGGCGTCATGCACCGCAACACCTTTTTGGAGAGCCCGAAAGTTCTGACGAAGCAGCAGCTCTTGAAAGAACATCCCAACGTGTTTTTTGCAGGGCAGATCACCGGCTTTGAGGGCTATATGGAGAGCGCGGCGTCCGGCTTGCTGGCGGCGCACCAGATGCTTGCACGGCTCAAGGACCGTGAGCTGCCGCCGCCCCCGGCGGCAACGATGTGCGGCGCGCTGCTGGACTACATCACGACGCCGAACAAGGACTTCCAGCCGATGGGTGCGAACATGGGCATCCTGCCCCGCACCGAGGAGATCAACATCATCCGCGACAAGCGCGAGCGCTACATGGCGCTTTCGCAGGCCGCGCAGGACGCCATGCAGGCGTGGGTAAAGGAGTACGAAGCATGAAAATTTTAGTGGATGCCATGGGCGGCGACAACGCCCCGCTGTGCGTTTTGCAGGGCGTGAGCCAGGCCGCGGCGGAGTTCGGCGACGGCATGGAGCTGGTGCTGCTGGGTGAGGAAAAAGCCATCCGCGACTGCGCAAAAGAGAATAAAATCGACCTTGCACCGTTTGAGATCCTCAACTGCACCGAGACCATCGACATGCACGATGACCCGGTCAAGGCCGTGCGCCACAAAAAGGATTCCAGCCTTGTGAAGGGTCTGACCATGCTGAAGAACGGCGAGGCCGATGCCTTTGTCAGTGCCGGCTCCACCGGTGCGCTGCACGTCGGCACCAGTCTCATCGTGCGCACGGTCAAGGGTGTCAAGCGCCCGGCGCTGGCCACACCGATGCCCGGCGCCAAGCAGAATTTCCTGCTGCTGGACTGCGGTGCGAACGTCGAGTGCCGCCCCGAAATGCTGAACGCCTTCGGCACGATGGGCAGCGTCTACGCCGAGAAGGTCATGGGCCGCGAAACGCCGAAGGTCGCACTTGTCAACAACGGCGCGGAGGACACGAAGGGCACGCCGACCTACCGCGAGGCCCACAAGCTGCTGAAGGCAAACCCCTGCATCCACTTTGCGGGCAACATCGAGCCGCGCTACATCATGGACGGTGACGTGGACGTCGTCGTCTGTGACGGCTTTGTCGGCAACGTCGTGCTGAAATTGACCGAGGGCGTCGCCAAAACGCTGCTGGGGATGCTGAAAAAAATCTTCTTGCAGAATTTGATCACCAAGCTCAGCTATCTGGGCATCAAGGGCGGTCTGGGCGAGCTGAAACGTATGATGGACTCCGAGGAGGTCGGCGGCGCACCGCTGCTGGGCGCCGCGAAGCCGGTCATCAAGGCGCACGGTTCCAGCCACGCCAAGGGCATCAAGAACGCCATCCGTCAGGCCAAGCTCTGCGTCGCCAACGACCTGTGCGGCACGATGGAGAAGGCGCTGGCAGAGGTGGCCGCACAGAAGGAAGAAGCAGACGCTTAAAAGGTAAGCTGCCCTGTAGGGGCCGGACATGTCCGGCCCGCGGCATAAAAAATACCGCCCGTAAAAGGGCAATCGAGATAAGGTTGAGGGCCGGGCATGTCCGGCCCCTACGGACTAGCCGGAAAGGTGAAAGAATATGGCTCACAAACCGGAAGAACTGCAGGAGGTCCTGCACTATACATTCAAAAATCCTGCGCTGCTGCGCATTGCGCTGACCCATACCAGCTATGCCAACGAGAGCAAGGTCGCCACGACCCACAACGAGCGGCTGGAGTTTCTGGGCGACAGCGTGCTGTCCGTCGTTGTAGCGGACTACCTGTTCCACCAGTCGGGCCGCCCCGAGGGCGAGCTGACCCGTATGCGCGCCAGCCTCGTCAGCGAGGATGCACTGTTCCAGTTCGCACAGGAAATTCAGCTGGGTGAGTATCTGCGCCTTGGCCACGGCGAGGACCTTGGCGGCGGACGCCGCCGCCCGAGCGTCGTCTCCGATGCGTTCGAGGCGGTCATTGCCGCGCTGTATCTGGACGGCGGCATGGAGGCCGCGCGCAATTTCATCCTGCCCTTCATCACCGAGGGCAAGACCGCCGAGGACGACTACAAGACCCGTCTGCAGGAGGTCGTCCAGCAGGACCCGTCCGCCGTGCTGAAATACGAGGTCACCGGCGAGACCGGCCCCGACCACAACAAGCAGTTTACGGTCTGCGTCTGGCGCAACGGCGAGCTGCTGGCCGAGGGCCGTGGCCGCAGCAAAAAAGCCGCCGAGCAGCACGCAGCAAGGACCGCGCTGGAAAAGCTGCAATGAAATTGTAGGGCGGCATGCCCCCATGCCGCCGCGGCGGGGGGAGGGCACCCCGCCCTACGATCACCCCATAAAGGGGGCAATTTCACGCAGACAGAATCGAAAGGTAACACCACTTCATGCGCCTGAAAGAACTGGAAATCCAAGGCTTCAAATCCTTCCCCGATAAGACAAAGATCGAGATCGGCGAGGGCATTACCGGCGTTGTCGGGCCGAACGGCTCGGGCAAGTCGAACATCTCCGACTCCATCCGCTGGGTTCTGGGCGAGACCAGCTCCAAGCAGCTGCGCGGCAGCGGCAAGATGGAGGACGTCATCTTCGGCGGCACCCAGTCCCGCGGTGCCATGGGCTATGCCTCCGTCGCGCTGACCATCGACAACAGCGACCACGGTCTGGACATGGACGCCGACGAGGTCACGATCGGCCGCCGGTACTACCGCAGCGGCGAGAGTGAATACTCCATCAACGGCCAGAACGTCCGCTTAAAGGACGTGTACGAGCTGCTGCTCGACACCGGCATTGGCCGCGACGGCTATGCCATCGTCGGGCAGGGCCGCATTGCCGAGATCGTCGGTGCAAAATCCGCGGAGCGCCGCGAAATTTTTGAGGAAGCGTCCGGCATCGCCAAGTACCGCTACCGCAAAAACGAGGCCGAGCGCCGCCTGGACGCCGCCGAGGGCAACTTAGAGCGCCTGCGGGACATTCTGGGCGAGTTGGAAAAGCGCGTCGGCCCCCTGAAACGCGACAGCGAGAAGGCCCAGCAGTTTCTGGAATTGAGCGAGAAGCGCAAGACGCTGGAGATCACACTCTGGGTCGATGCCATCCGCCGTGCCAACGACTCGCTGCGCGACCAGCAGCGCAAGTACGAGGCCGCCCAGGCCGACTATGACCGCCTGAGCCGCCAGCTGGACGAGTTTGACGAAAAAAGCGCGTCCCTGCGTGCCGAGGCCCAGCAGCTGGTGCTGGCCGTCGAGCAGGCCAACGCCGACATCCGCGCCATCACCGAAGCAAACGCCGGCAGCGAGAGCGAGATCGCCGTCCTGAAAAACGAGAGCGAGCACAGCCGGTTCCGCATCGACGATGCTACGTCCGAATTGGAGCGCGCCGGGCAGGGCCGCGAGAGCATCGAGCGCGAGGCCGCGGACCACCGCGCCGCCATCGAGACGCTGAAAAGCGGCATGGCCGGGCTGGACGCCCGCGTGGCCGAGCTGCGCGAGGCCCTGCGTGCCCTTGAGGAAAAGGCCGCTGCCAGCGGCGAGCGCCGCGACGTCATTGACGCCGCCATGGCCCGCCTGCAGGACACCGCCACCGCCGCCAGGGTCAGCGCCGCGTCGGCGCAGTCGGCAGGGGAGGCTGCGGCCAACCGCCTGGCCGAGGCACAGCGCCAGGCCGAGGAACTGAAAGCCGCCGCCGCCGCCACCGACGAGGAACGCCGCCGCGCCGAGCGCCGCTTTAAGGACGCCGAGGAGGCCGTGACCCGCAACGACAACATCAAGGCGGGCCTGAAGCTGAAATTGGACAGCCGCCGCCGTCAGCAGGCCGAGGCTGCCGACAACCTGCAGAAGGCGGACCGAGAAAGGTCCGCCGCCGCCCAGCGCATCCACATTCTGGAAGATCTGGAGCGCAACATGGACGGCTACCAGCAGAGCGTCAAGGCCGTCATGCGCGCGGCGGGCGGCGGGCGGCTGCGGGGCATCATCGGCCCCGTGGCGGGCATCATCACCGTCGAAAAGGGCTACGAGACCGCCATTGAGACAGCGCTCGGCTTTGCGCTGCAGAACATCGTCGTCGAGGACCAGGGCTGTGCCCGCGCCGCCATCGGCTTTTTGAAGGACGAGCGTGCAGGCCGCGCTACGTTTTTGCCGCTGGACACCGTGCAGGGCTCCCGCTTCACGGGCCGCCTGACCGGCACGGCGGAGGTCGCCGCCGACCTGGTCAGGACAGACCCGAAATATCAGCATATCATCGACAATCTGCTGGGCCGCATCATCGTGGTCGAGGACCTGACCGAGGCGTCCGCCGTGGCGCGGAACCTCGGCTACCGGAACCGCATCGTCACGCTGGACGGCCAGGTCATCAACGCGGGCGGCTCGTTCACCGGCGGCTCCACCGCCCGCAGCGTCGGCGTGTTCAGCCGCAAGCAGGAGCTGGACGAGCTGCGCAGCAAGCTGACGAAGCTCGAGCAGAAACGCACCGAGGCGGAAAAGGAATTGGCCGCCCGCAAGGCCGAGGTGGACAACCTCTCGGCCCAGCTGGCCGGTGCCGAGGGCGAGGGCATGAACGCCGCGACGGAGCACGTCCGCGCGAACCTCGAGCTCGAGCGCCTGACGAAGGCCGCCGCCCAGTACGACGAGACGGCCCGGAGCATCGAGGCCGAGATCGCCGCCCAGCAGGCCGCCGTGACCCGGAACGAGACCGCGCGCACCGAGGCCGAGAAGGCCCGGACCGACGCCGAGGCCGAGCTGGCGCAGTACACCGCCGAGCTGGCCGCCTTGGGCGAGAGCACGGGCAGCCTGACGGCAGAACGCGAAAAAATCACCGGTGAGCTGTCCGAAAAGCAGCTGCAGCGCCTGGCGGACGAGAAGGACGTCGGCCTGCATGAGGCCGCGCTGGAGGGCTTGCGGAGCCGTACCGGCGAGGCCGATGCCCGCGCCCGTGAGCTGCAGACGGCGATTGAGGCCGCCAAGGCAAAAATCGAGGCCAACGCGCTGAAAATCGCCGAGATGGAGCGCGTGCGCGGCGACAACCAGCAGAAAATTGCCGCCGCGGAGGAAACGATTCGATCTGCCAACGCGGCCCGCCTCGAAAAGGAGGCTGCGATCTCGAAGCTGGGGCAGGACAACCGCGCCCTGACCGACGAGCGCGAGCGGATGAGCGGCGAGATGGCCCGCCTGGCCGAGCGCCGCACCGCCGCCGAGACCGAGCTGAACGAAACCAACAGCAAGCTGTGGGAGGAATACCAGCTGACCGAGAGCGAGGCCCGCAGCCAGTGCGTGCCGTTTGAGAGCCTGACCGAGCTGCGCCGCAGCGTGACCGAGGTCCGCGGCAAGATCCGCGCCTTGGGCAACGTCAACGTCGGCGCGATTGACGAATATAAAGAGGTCAGGGAGCGCTACGACTTCATGAAGGCGCAGGTCACCGACGTCGAAAAGGCGAAGGCCGAGCTGACGAAGATGATCGCCGAGCTGTGCAGCGAGATGCAGGAGCTGTTCACGGCGAGCTTTAAGCAGATCAACGCGAACTTCCAGCAAATTTTCAAGGAGCTGTTCGGCGGCGGTCATGCGCGGCTGTACCTGTCGGATGAAGCGAACGTGCTGGAATCCGGCATCGAGATTGAAGTCTCGCCCCCGGGCAAGGTCATCAAGAACCTGTCCGCGCTTTCCGGCGGCGAGCAGGCGCTGGTCGCTATCTCGATCTATTTCGCCATCCTGCGCGTCAACCCCGCGCCGTTCTGCTTCCTCGATGAGATCGAGGCCGCGCTGGACGACGTAAACGTCGCGCGCTATGCGCAGTATCTGCGCCGCATGACGGACCGCACCCAGTTCATTGTCATCACCCACCGCCGCGGCACGATGGAGGCCGCCGACGTCCTCTACGGCGTCACGATGCAGGAGGACGGCGTGTCGAAGATTTTGCGCTTGGATCTGGATAATGTGAGCGCGGACCTTATTACCTGATGGCATGCAGGGGCCGGGCATGCCCGACCCGCCACATAAATACGACCACCCGCCAATGGGAAGCCGCACAAACCCGCGGGTTGGCAAATCAAAAGTAAGGAGGGCCACGATGGGCTTTTTCAACTTTTTCAAACGCGATATTTCCGAGGAGGAATTTCAGGAGCAGCAAAAGGTCAAGCGCGGGCTGGAAAAGACCCGCACGGGCTTTTTCCAGCGCATCGTCAATACGCTGACCAACGCGCAGATCGACGATGATCTGTACGACCAGCTCGAGGAACAGCTCATTCTGGCCGACGTCGGCCCCGCCTGCGCCGTGCGTCTGGTGGATGAGCTGCACGACGAGGTCGAGGAAAAACACCTGAAAACCGGTCAGGAGGCGCTGGACGCGCTGCGCGGCATCATCTGCCAGGAGCTGACCCCCCGCTACCCGATGGATCTGGACGGCAAGCCCGCCGTCATTCTGGTCATCGGCGTCAACGGCGTCGGCAAGACCACGACGATTGCCAAGCTGGCCGGCCTGTACAAAAAGCAGGGACGCCGCGTCATGCTGGCAGCGGGCGATACCTTCCGCGCCGCCGCCAGTGAGCAGCTGGAGCTTTGGGCACAGCGCGCCGGCGTGCCGCTGGTCCAGGCCGGCATGGGCGCGGACCCGGCGGCGGTCATCTTCGATGCCGTCAAGAGCGCCAACGCCCGCGGCTACGACATGGTCATTGCCGACACCGCCGGACGTCTGCACAACAAGAAGGGCCTGATGGACGAGCTGTCCAAAATCTCCCGCAGCGTCAAGAAGGCCAGCCCCGAGGCGAGCCTTGAGGTGCTGCTGGTGCTCGACGCCATCACGGGCCAGAACGCCATCAGCCAGGCCGAGGAGTTCTGCAAGGCCGCCAACGCCACCGGCGTGGTGCTGACCAAGCTCGACGGCACGCCCCGCGGCGGCTGCGCGGTCTCTGTGTGGGAGAACCTCGGTCTGCCCATCCGCTTCATCGGCGTCGGCGAGAAGATCGACGACCTGATGGAATTTGACGCACAGACCTTCGTCGAAAGCCTGCTGCCGGAATCCGCCCTGCAGAAGGACGAAAAAAAAGAGGAAGGGGAGAGCGAAGCATGATCGTTTGCGCCGCCAGCAACAACGCGGGCAAGCTGAAGGAATTGCGCCGCATTCTGGAACGCATGGGCCATGAGGTCAAGAGCCTGCGGGAGCTGGGGATCGACCTTGACCCCGAGGAAACCGGCACGACATTTGCCGAAAACGCCCGCATCAAGGCCGAGGCGTTCTGCAAGGCCAGCGGCCTGCCCACCGTGGCCGATGACTCCGGCCTCTGCACCGACGCGCTGCACGGTGCGCCCGGCGTCTACAGCGCCCGCTACGCCGGGCATCACGGCGACGACGACGCGAACAACGCAAAGCTGCTGCGGGAGCTGGCCGACGTGCCGGAGGAACAGCGCGGCGCAAAGTTCGTGTCGGCGGTCTGCTTTATGCTACCGGACGGACGCGCACTGGAGGTCGAGGGCGAGTGCCCGGGCCGCATTGCGTTTACATTGCAGAACGGCGACTACGGCTTCGGCTATGACCCGCTGTTCATCCCCGACGAGTACGGCGCACCCGACGGCAAGCGCCCGAACACCGAACGCCGCAGCTACGCCCAGCTCACCCCCGACGAGAAGGACGCCATCAGCCACCGCGGCCGGGCGATGGAGAAGCTGGCAGAAAAGCTGCCCGAATTTTTGGGATAAATGCCTTCCCCTTTGGGGGAAGGTGGCCGAGGCCCCGCCCGAGGCCGGATGAGGGGCAGCCTTGCGGCGGGTACCCGTGAACGGGAAACTGCCGTGGACTCTGCCCTCATCAGTCGCCTGCGGGCGACAGCTTCCCCCTCGGGGGAAGCCTTTGTAGGGGCCGGGCATGCCCGGCCCCTACCGAGATATATACAATAAAAAGGAGATAATTTATGGCACTTACCAGCAAACAGCGCGCGGCTCTGCGCAGCGCGGCGAACACGATGGACCCCGTTTACCAGATCGGCAAGGGCGAGATCGACGACACCCTCAAGCAGGGCATCGCCGACTGCATCGCCGCACGCGAGCTTATCAAAGTAAAGGTGCTGGAAAACAGCGAATATTCCGCCCGCGAAGCCGCCGACATCCTGTGCGAGGCGCTGGACTGCGAGTGCGTGCAGGTCATTGGCCGCAAATTTGTGCTGTTCAAGCAGAAGAAAAAGGAAAGCGCCTACACCGCCGTGCTGGCAAAATGAAAACACTGCTCTACGGCGGGACGTTCGACCCGCCCCACAACGGCCACATGAACAACCTGCGCGCCGCGCTGGCACTGGTACAGCCGGACCGCGCCCTCGTTATGCCCGCGGGCACGCCGCCCCACAAGCATGCCAGCGCCACCCCGGCAGAGCTGCGCCTGCAGATGTGTGCCTGCTTCACAGCGCTGTCCCCGGCGGTGCAGGTCAGCGATTGGGAGATACGCCAGGGCGGGCGCAGCTACACCGTACACACGCTGGAATGGCTGCGCGGCCAAGACCCGGACGGTGCGCTGTACCTCTGCGTCGGCAGCGACATGCTGCTGACGTTTCAGGAATGGTACCGCTGGCAGGATATGCTGAAAATGGCTGCCCTCGTCGTCGAGAGCCGCACCGGCACCGATGAGGCAGCCCTGCACGCCGCCGCCGCAGAACTGAAAAAGGCCGGGGGCCGCGTCCTTTTTGCCCGCGCCGAGAGCTACCCCTGCGCGTCGAGCGACATCCGCAGCGGGAAGATCCCGCGGGAGCAGTGGCCGGAGGTGCTGCCGCCGGAGGTGCTGGCAGTGATAAAGGAGCATCGGCTGTACGGGAGCCTGTAGGGCGGCCTGCCCCCAGGCCGCCGCGGCGGGGTGAAGGCACCCCGCCCTGCGCATGACCCGAAAAGGCTGCTCTGTAGGGGCCGGGCATGCCCGGCCCGCAGCATAAAAATACACCACCCGTTCAAGGGCAATCACGGCAAAGTTGAGGGCCGGACATGTCCGGCCCCTACAGCCAGTCAGGAGAAGGAAAAACGCCATGGATTACTCCGAAGCCAAGAAGTTGGTCAAGGCCCGCCTGAGCGAAAAGCGCTGGACGCACACGAAAAATGTAAAAAAAATGGCTGTAAAACTTGCCAAGCGCTGGGGCACAGACCCGGAAAAGGCCGCTATGGCGGCAATTTTGCACGATTCCGCCAAGGAACTGCCCAAGCAGGAGTTGTTGCAGATTTTTGCCGATAATGCTATAATAGCAGAAAATGCCCCTGCGCGTCCGTCGCCGGTCTGGCACGGCATCGCCGCCGCCATCCTGGCCGAAACGCAATGGGGTATTACCGACCCGGAAATTTTATCTGCCATCCGCTGCCATACTACCGGCAAGCCGGGAATGTCCAAGCTCGATAAGATCATCTATTTGGCCGATATGACCAGCGCCGAGCGCGACTGGCCCGGCGTAGACGACCTGCGCGCGCTGGAAATGCAGGATCTGGACCGGGCTCTTTGCGACGCACTCAAGCGCAGCATTGATTTTGTGGAAGAAAAGGGCGGCTCGCTGGACCCTGAAAGCGTCGCCGCTTATGAGTATGCAAAAGCACACCTTGAATAAAAACACTCCACAGAGCAGGGAGGAAATGTAATGAGCGAACCGCGTAAGCTGTATACCGGCAGTGCATCGGGCGGGCTGGATCAGGAGCAGTATGAGGCTGCCCGCCGCCGCGCCCAACAGCTGGCCGAACAGAATGCCCGCCGCCGCACCGTGCAGCAGCCCATGCGCACGGCCCAGGGACGGCATATCAGCCAGCGCCCCGTTGTGACCGAGCAGCCGGCCCCCGCACCCGAGCCGCCGGTACAGGAGCGTGCCCAGCAGGCTGCGCCCGCACCGGAAAAGCCCCGTGAGCTGACCTACGCCCAGCGGCAGGCCATGGCCTACCGCGCCGCTGCCGAGCGCAGATACGGCGATACCTTGCAGTTTCAGGTGCAGCGCCCCCGCCGCACCGTGAACCGCCCGCCGGAGCCGGAGCAGCGCGCCCGGCAGGCCGCCGCCCAGCTGTATGAGCAGCCCGCGGCCCCGCGGCAGGCGCAGCAGCCCGCCCCGCGCCCCCAGGCGCAGGCCCCTGTGCAGCAGGCGGCCCCCGTCGGCGGCATCCGGCTGGAGGAGGCTGCCGCGCAGCCCCGCCGCGCCAGACATGCGGATGCCCCGCAGCCCGCAGCCCATAAGCCCCGCACCGCCGCAGGCGGCAATGGCGGCAGCCGCAAGCCCCCGCGCGATGAGGACGATGCCCCGCGCAAGGCAAAGGGTAGAAAGTCCGGCAAAAAGGGCAGCAGCGGCAAGGGCGGAAACGGGAAAAAGAAGAAAAAGATCCGCTGGTGGCAGATCCTGCTCATCACGCTTTTGGTCATCGCGCTGATCTTCGGCGGTGCGTTCGCGCTCATCATGGGGGCCATCACCCCGGCGGGCGGCAACATCAAGCTGAACCAGCTCATCAACACGCCCAAGGAATTCCAGGGCAAGGAGTTCAACATCCTTGTCACCGGCGTTGACCGTTCGTCCACCGGCGATCTGTCCGCAGGTGCGGCCAATGACTCCAACGTCAACGACGGCATGACCGATATGATTTTGTACGTCCATTTCAACAATGAGACGGGCGAGATGAAGATGCTGCAGATCCCGCGTGATACGATGGTCACGACGGACACGAGCGTCTCCGGCAACTTCCGCATCAACGGTGTGGCCAAGACCCAGGGCAGCGACGGCAACAACAACATGGCCGCCCTGTGTGAGCTGGTCGCAGACCAGTACAAGCTGCCAATCGACGGATTTATGACGATCCGCCTGGAAATGCTGACCGAGCTGGTAGACCTGTTCGGCGGCGTGGAGATCAACGTCCCCGTGGATGTAGACTATGCCGCGCTGGGGCTGGGAGACAGCGTCATTCACGCCGGCTACCAGACGTTGAACGGTGCGTCGATGGAGTTCCTGCTGCGTGCGCGTAAAATTTACCCCGACGGCGACATTGGCCGCCTGAACATGCAGCGCCAGTTCTACGCGGCGCTGTTCCGCAAGCTCAAGAGCATCGGCAACATCTGGGACGTCGCCAAGCTGACCCCCGCCGTGCTGAACTATATGGAGACGAACCTCAGCGCGTCCGACCTCATCAGCTTTGCCATCAGTATGCTGAAAATTGATTCCAGCAAGATCATGATCTGCCAGATGCCGGTCATCAGCGGCCCGCAGTACAACGGTCAGTCGCTTTTGTACCCCGCGCGGCAGGCGGATGCGGACCTGCTGAACCAGTACTTCCGCGAGAACACCGGTCCCGTCGATGCCAGCCAGCTGAACCTGTGCGACAATGTCATTGACCTGTCCGGCTACACGGCCACCGACCCGAACATCCAGCAGATGGGCGGCCTGATGGCCGCGGCGGACGACGCGCAGAAGAACGAGAACCTCGACGGCTCCAACCAGGTCACCGACATCATGGCGTCCGAATCCACGGCGGAGAGCGAGAGCACCGGCACGGATTCCACCGATACCGAGAGCCAGCCGGCAGCGTAATACAGAAAAACTTCGGGTAAAGGCGAAGCTCTCTCCCTCAGCCGCCTGCGGGCGGCAGCTCCCTCGCAGAGGGAGGCAAGGCCCTTGGCCCCCTCTGCGAGGGGGCTCCCGCCGCAGCGGGTGGGGGAGAGAACCTTCCTCAGCCCGAAACCTATCCCGTTATAAACCACCTAGGAGAACATCTATGGAAAGCAAAGAACTTGCCATTCGTCTGGCGCGTGCGCTGGACGCAAAGAAGGCCGTCAACGTCCACATTCTGGCCGTGGAGGACCTGACCACCGTCACCGAATATTTCGTCATTGCCACGGGTATGTCCACCACCCATGTCGGCGCACTGGCCGATGAGGCCGAGTTCCAGCTGGACCGCGAGGGCGTCAAGGTGCTGCGCACCGAGGGCCACGACGGCAAGCGCTGGGTGCTGCTGGACTACGGCAGCGTCATCGTCCACGTCTTTACCCAGGAGGCCCACGACTACTACGACCTCGAGCACCTCTGGGCCGATGCCACGGTTGTGCCCGCCAGCGAGTGGATGCCGGAGCAGCCCGAGAACGAGCAGTAAAAATGCGGAACGGCTTCCCCCTCGGGGGAAGCTGTCAGCGGCCCCGACCGCTGACTGATGAGGGCAGACTTTCCCGCGGCAGCCTATAAACGGGCAGCGGCGGTAGACCCGCCCCTCATCCGGCCCTGCGGGGCCACCTTCCCCCCAAGGGGAAGGCTTTAACGCTACCCATCTAAAATTCATCTGTGGGGAGAAATTTATGAAATACGACTTTAAAACAGTTGAGGCCAAATGGCAGAAGGTTTGGGAGGACGAGGATACCTTCCATGCCGAGATCGACCATTCCAAGCCGAAATTCTACGCGCTGGTCGAGTTCCCGTACCCGTCCGCCGCGGGCCTGCACGTCGGCCATCCGCGCAGCTACACCGCGCTGGACATCGTCGCGCGCAAAAAGCGTCAGTGCGGCTATAACGTCCTGTACCCCATGGGCTGGGACGCCTTCGGCCTGCCTACCGAGAACTACGCCCTGAAAAACCACATCAACCCCGAGATCGTCACCGCCCAGAATGTGGCCCGCTTCAAGAGCCAGCTCAAGGCGCTGGGCCTGTCCTTTGACTGGGACCGCGAGATCAACACCACCGACCCCGAGTACTACAAGTGGACGCAGTGGATCTTCATCCAGCTGTTCAAGAAGGGCCTTGCCTACAAGAAGGAGACCACCGTCAACTACTGCACCGGCTGCAAGGTCGTTCTGGCCAACGAGGAGGTCGTCAACGGCGTCTGTGAGCGCTGCGGCAGCCCCGTTGTCCAGAAGAACAAGAGCCAGTGGATGCTGAAGATCACGGCCTACGCAGACCGCCTGATCAACGACCTGGACGACGTCGATTACATCGACCGCGTCAAGACCCAGCAGCGCAACTGGATCGGCCGCAGCCACGGCGCCGAGATCAACTTCAACACCACCGCGGGCGACACCCTGACGGTCTACACCACCCGCGCGGACACGCTGTTCGGTGCGACCTACATGGTCATCAGCCCCGAGCACGCCTTCATCAAAAAGTGGGTCGACGCGGGCCTTATCCGGAACGCCGACGCCGTCGCCGCCTATCAGGAGGAGGCCGCCCGCAAGTCTGACTTCGAGCGCACCGAGCTGAACAAGGAAAAGACCGGCGTTGTCATCGAGGGCGTCAAGGGCATCAACCCCGTCAACGGCAAGGAGATCCCCATCTTTATCTCCGACTACGTCCTGGCAACCTACGGCACCGGCGCCATCATGGCCGTGCCCGCCCACGACACCCGCGACTGGGAGTTTGCCAAAAAGTTCGGCCTGCCCATCATCGAGGTCGTCAAGGGCAATACCCCCAGCGACCTCGACAAGGAGGCGTTCACCGATGTGGCCACCGGCACGCTGGTCAATTCTGATTTCCTGAACGGCCTGTCCGTTGAGGATGCCAAGAACAAGATGTATGCCTGGCTCGAGGAAAACGGCAAGGGCCACAAGCAGGTCAACTTCAAGCTGCGCGACTGGGTGTTCAGCCGCCAGCGCTACTGGGGCGAGCCTATCCCCATGGTCTATTGCGACAAGTGCGGCTGGGTGCCCCTGCCCGAGAGCGAGCTGCCCCTGCGCCTGCCCGAGATCAAGGACTTTGAGCCGGGCGAGAACGGCGAAAGCCCGCTGGCGCGCCATACCGAGTGGGTCAGCACGACCTGCCCCTGCTGCGGTGCCCCCGCCAAGCGCGAGACCGACACCATGCCCCAGTGGGCCGGTTCGAGCTGGTATTTCCTGCGCTACTGCGACCCGAAGAACCACGACGCCATCGCCAGCAAGGAGGCGCTCGAGTATTGGAGCCCCGTGGACTGGTACAACGGCGGCATGGAGCACACCACTCTGCACCTGCTGTACAGCCGTTTCTGGCACAAGTTCCTGTATGACATCGGCGTTGTGCCCACCAAGGAGCCGTACCAGAAGCGTACCTCCCACGGCATGATCCTGGGCCTGAACCCCCATGCCTTTGAGAACCAGCCCGATGCCGAGCGCAAGCGCCTGCTGGCCGAGTACGGCGACGAGAAGGGCGCGCGCAAGGCCCTTGTCGAGAAGTACGGCGAGATGGCCGAGCACCCCATCGTCAAGATGTCCAAGTCCCTCGGCAACGTCGTCAACCCCGACGATGTGGTCAACGAGTACGGCGCCGACACGCTGCGCCTGTATGAGATGTTCATCGGCGACTTTGAGAAGGCCGCCCCGTGGAACACCTCCTCCATCAAGGGCTGCAAGCGCTTCCTCGATAAGATCTGGTCGATGAGCGAGAAGCTCGTCCCCGGCGAGGGCGTCCGCCCCGAGCTGGAGGCCGTTGCCAACCGCACCATCAAGAAGGTCGGCGAGGACATCGACGCGCTGAAGGCCAACACCGCCATTGCCCAGCTGATGATCTACGTCAACGCGCTGAGCGATCAGGGGGGTGCGACCAAGGCCGAGTACGAGGTCCTGCTGGAATTGCTGAACCCGTTTGCGCCCCACATGACCGAGGAGCTGTGGCAGCAGCTGGGCCACACCGAGCAGCTGGCCTACCACGCCTGGCCGACCTACGACGAGGCCAAGTGCGTCGAGCAGACGATTGAGATCGCCGTGCAGGTCAACGGCAAGGTCAAGGCCCGCATCAAGGTGCCCGCCGCCATCGAGAATGCGGACGCCATCGCCGCCGCCAAAGCCGAGCCCGCCGTAGCCGAAGCCATCGCCGGCAAGACCATTGCCAAGGAGATCTATGTCAAGGGCAAGCTGGTCAATATCGCGGTCAAAGGCTAAAATTTTATAAGCACTCTAAGGCAGAGCGAAAGCTCTGCCTTTTTTGGTGGACGGCTGCCGCAAAGTTCCCCGGAGCGGTCAAGACCGCTCCCTACAAAGCACCCGTGAACGCGGTACTGTAGGGAGGGGCCTTGACCCCTCCGATGACGCTGCCGCTATTGCGATGCAAATATTTCGCCGCACCTAACAAAGCGCACGTGGTTCAATAGTCCCTGTTTACAAACTCCGTCAACTACGGTATAATAAAAAATACTAAATTTCTTGACGAAAGCAGGTCACACCATGCTCATCAGTCTGATCGTACCCTGTTACAATGAAGAAGAAGCGATGCCGCTTTTTTATAAAGAAGCCTCCCGCGTGGCGGAGGAGATGAAAGCCAGCCACGGCGCGGAGTTTGAGTTTATCTTTGTGGACGACGGCTCCCGCGACGGCACGCTGCGCGTCGCGCGTGCGCTGCACGCACAGGACCCCCGCGTGCGGTATGTCTCGTTCAGCCGCAACTTCGGCAAGGAGGCCGGTATCTACGCGGGCCTGCAGGCCGCCAAAGGCGATTACGTCGCCACGATGGACGCTGATCTGCAGGACCCGCCCGCGCTGCTGCCGCAGATGCTGGACACGCTGCTGACCGGCGAGTACGACTGCGCCGCCACCCGCCGCACGACCCGCAAGGGCGAGCCGCCGCTGCGCAGCTGGTTTGCCCGCAAGTTCTACCAGATCATCAACAAGATGTCCGATACGGAAATTGTCGACGGTGCGCGTGATTTCCGCCTGATGAGCCGCAAGATGACCGACGCTGTGCTCAGCATGGCCGAGTACAACCGCTTCAGCAAGGGTATTTTCAGCTGGGTCGGCTTCAAGACCAAGTGGTTCGACTATGAGAACATCGAGCGCGTCGCCGGTACGACCAAGTGGAATTTCTGGGGCCTGTTCAAGTACTCCATCGAGGGTATCGTCGGCTTCTCTACCACGCCGCTGCTGATCGCAGCGGGGGCGGGCGTGCTGTTCTGCATCCTCGCGTTCATCGGCATCCTCTTTGTCGTCGTCCGCGCGCTGATGTTCGGCGACCCGACCTCCGGCTGGCCCAGCATGGTCTGCATCATTCTGCTGTGCAGCGGCGTCCAGCTGTTCTGCACCGGCATTGTGGGCGAGTACCTCGCCAAGACCTACCTGGAGGTCAAGCACCGTCCCATCTACATCGTCGCCGAGACCGAAGAGGACAAAAAGTAAATCATGCGTGATATGACCAAGGGTGCCCCGCTGGGGCACCTCTTTCTGTATGCGGTGCCGCTGCTGCTGGGGAACTGGCTGCAGCTGGCGTACAATGCGGTGGATTCCATCATCGCGGGGCGGTTCATCGGGCAGGACGCGCTGGCCGCCGAGGGCGTGGCAGGGCCGGTCATGAATCTGGTGATTTTGGCCATCAGCGGCCTGTGCATCGGCGCGGGCGTACTGATGAGTGAGGCGTTCGGCGCAAAGCGGACCGCCCGCTTAAAAGAGACGTTGGCAACGACGCTGCTGTTCGGCGCAGCGCTCTGCTGTGCCGCCGCAGCGCTGGGCTGTGCGCTGACGCCGTGGATCCTGCGCGCGCTGGCCGTGCCGGACTCGATTTTTGGCATCACCGGCATCTACCTGCGCATCACGTTCCTGGGCGCACCGTTCACGTTTTTCTATAACGCGCTGGCGGCGGGCCTGAAAAGTGTCGGCGACAGCAAAACGCCGCTGAAATTCCTGGCGTTCTCCGCCGTGCTCAACGCGGTGCTGGATCTCATTTTAATTGGCGGGCTGGGTTTCGGCATTGTGTGCAGCGCCGTGACCACTGTCGTGGCCGAGGCCGCCAGCGCGCTGCTGGCCGCCGTCTACATGGCACGCCGCGTGCCGGAGCTCTGCCCCGGGCACGGGCAGTGGCGCATCCGCCGCGACCTGCTGGGGCCGATTTTGCGCTACGGCGCGGTGACGGCGGTGCAGCAGGCCGTGCAGCCGATCTGCAAGGTGCTCATTCAAGGGCAGGTCAACGCGCTGGGGGTCGGGGCTATCGCGGCGTTCAACGCGGTCACGCGGGTGGACGATTTTTCCTTCACGCCGGAGCAGAGCATTGCCACGGCCATTACGACCTACATTGCCCAGAACCGCGGCGCCGGGCAGACCGCCCGCATCCGCCGCGGCTTTGCGGTGGGCCTGCGGCTGGAGCTGGGCTATTGGCTGCTGATGGGCAGCCTGACGCTGCTGCTGCGCCGGGGCATCCTGTCCCTGTTTGTGGCAGAGGAGGGGGCCGCCGACGTCATTGCACTGGGCAGCACGTATCTGGGCTGCATGGCGGTGTTCTACGCCCTGCCCGCGCTGACGAACGGCTTCCAGGGCTTTTACCGCGGCATGGGCAAGATGACGACGACGCTGATCGGCACCTGCTTACAGGCGGGGCTGCGCGCTGCCGCTGCTGCGGTGCTGGCCCCGCGGGTGGGCCTGCCCGGCATCGCCTTTGCCTGTGCCTTCGGCTGGTGCGTCATGCTGGCGTTTGAGGTGCCGTATTATTTTTGGACATGCAGGGAGTTATAAGGCTTCCCCCGAGGGGGAAGGCAAAGAACGGCGGTCAGGGAGCTGGCCGCCGCTTTTTTATTCTGTAAAAATTCCCCAATATCCCGCGTTTCCGATTGTAATTTCTTCGACAAAATGCTACACTAATACTGTCTATCCACAGCATAAAATCTGCCCAAGAGAGGTAACGCACCGTGCCAGAAGAACGCAAAATCTACCGCCGCCCTGCCCGGACGGCTGCGCCCGCCCCGCAGGCCGGGCAAGCGGCCCCGCGCCCCGACGCGCCCCCGCCGCCGAAGAAAAAGAAACGTCCCGGCGCCAAACGCCGCCGCAGCCGCCTTGTGCTGGGGCTGTGTTTGCTCTGCCTGCTGGTCGTGGTCATTGTGTCGGTGGTGCTGGTGCGCTGCTCGGCAGAGGAGGAAGGCCCCGCCGAGGCGGACTTCGGCGCGCCCGCCGCGGCCTGGCAGAAGAACGATCTGGGCTACTACTTCAACACAAGCGGCCGGGCCATGCCCGCCGCGGTGCTCAAGGGCATGGACGTATCCAAGTTCCAGGGCGAGATCGACTGGGAAAAGGCCAAGGCTGCCGGCATCGACTTTGCCATCATCCGCTGCGGATTCGGCGGCGAGTGGGACGGCCAGGAGGAAAACTGGGCGCAGGATGACCCCCAGTGGCGGCGCAACGCCGACGAATGCACCCGGCTGGGCATCCCGTTCGGCGCGTACCTTTATTCCTACGCCACGACGGTGGAGGAGGCCCGCAGCGAGGCCGACCACGTCGCGCGGCTGCTGGGCCTGACCGCCCCGCCGCAGGAGGGGCTGGACGACTACACCGCCGCGCCCTACCAGCTGAGCTACCCGGTCTACTACGACCTCGAGGATAAGTACATCAGCGGCGTTTTCCCCTCCGAGATGGCCGAGATCACGCAGGCGTTCTTTGACCGCCTGACCGAGTACGGCTACACCGGTGCGCAGGGGCTGTATGCCTCCCGCAACTGGGTGCGCGCCCGCATGACGGATCCCGCCTTTGACAAATGGCGCGACAACCTCTGGATCGCGCGGTTCTCCGACGATCTGGACTACGCGGGCACCTACGATATGTGGCAGTGTACCTTCAGCGCCCCGGGCGCGGACTACGGTGTTCAGAGCGAGACGGTGGATCTGGATTTTGTCATGAGACCGTTCAAATTTACCGGTGTATCCGCCTGCAACGGCAAGACCGCCGCGCCGGTGCTCCTGAACGATACCTACACCGACGAGCTGCACATGGACGGCAAGGACGCCTACGCCACGCTGGCGACGAACGAGCCGGGCGAGGAGGACGGCGGACGCAGGGTCTACTGGACGACGAGCGACAAGACCGTGGCCACCGTGGACAAAAACGGCACGGTCCGCGCCCGCACCGACAGCGGGGAATGCACGATCACGGCCACGCTGGCCGACGGCACCGAGAGCCTGACCTGCCGCGTGCGGGTCGGGGACATCACAGTCCCGATCTTTGCCACGGCGGGCCTGCGCGGGGACCGCGCCACGCTGGCGGACGCCGCCGCGCTCAAGGGCGCGACCCCGGATTCCATCCTGCTGGACGCGGGCGACAGCCTGCACGGCACCGAGAGCGCCAGCCTGACCGGCGGCATGGATATGCTGTCGGCGTTCTCGGCGGCGGGGTACGACCTGCACGCCATGGCGCTGACCGACTTTGCCTACGGCACGACCCGCCTGGTCAGCGACGCCAACATGGGCAGCGGCCCGTCGCTGGCGTCCAACCTGCTGAACAACGAGGGCACCGCCGTGTTCTACCGCTCCACAAGCTGGAGCCGCAACCGCGTGACCAATGGCCGCTACACCGTCGTGGAGCGCGCGGGGTATAAAATCGGCTTCTTTGTGCTGAACGACCCGGCGCAGGCCGCGGTCATCTCGGCGTCCAACGGGGAGTTCATCACGGCCCGCGACTGGAACGACACCGCCGCCGAGCAGATCACCGCCCTGCAGAATGCCGGGTGCGATGCCATCCTTGCGATTGTCTCCACCGCCCCGGCGGGCGACTGGCAGAAGGCCCTGCTGAGCCAGGGCGTGACGGCTATTATTGACGGCACAACGGCGGAAAACGGCACGAACGTGCTGGGCGCGGACCTGGGTCTGACCGGCGTGGCGCAGCTGGACCTGGTCTTTACCCAGGGCGGCGGCTGCCGCGTCGAGCTCCGGCAGCCTGTGGCGGCTGCCGAGATGGAGAGCCGCCGCGCCACCTGGCTGGCGATGAGCACCGCCGACGCCGCGCAGGCCGACACCGCTGCCGATGCCGCCGACCCCGGCAAGGACACCGAGGCCGTGGGCGGCAGTGACACCACCGCCCCCACCGAGACGGCAGACGAGGCCCAGCAGGCCGGTGCGGACGCCTATACCAGCGCCGCGGCGGAGATCGCCACGCTGGACGCCGACGACCAGAGCATCCTCTACACGCCGCTGTTCACCTACGCGGCGAACCCCGACGCCAACAAAACCATCAGCTTCGGCAACTATCTGGCGGCGCTCTACGCCGAGATCGTCACAAATGACCCGGCCACGGGGCTGCCGGAGGGGGCGTCCGTCGAGGCGTTCGCGGGCGGTGTGACCGAGCCGGAATACGGCGAGATCACCCGCGGGGATTTGATGGCCGCCCTGCCCGCGACAGCGCGCATTCAGCTGGTCAGCACCACTGCAGAAGCCGCCCGGGCGCTGGCCGACGGCGGCACGGTCAGCCGCGTCTACCAGAACAGTCTGACCGAGTACGCCCCCGAGGGGGATGTAGTCTACATCGTCACCGACACGGCGACTCTGGCCGGTCTGGGTGCGGAGTACACGGTCCTGCGCGATTACGGCGATGTCTTTTGGAGCGTTCGGATGAACATCAATGACCTGACCGCCAACTTTACCACAGAGTTTGTGCTGCCGGAGGCCCCGCAGTACGGGGTCGGACGCAGAGGCTGAACCGGGGACGGCAGCCACCCGCCAACTTCCCGAACCCTTCCGGCCTGCTTCGCGGCCACCTCCCCTGATGGGGAGGCTTTTCCCGCGGGCTCTGCCCGCGCAAAAAGGCTCCCCTTTTAGGGGTGACTCCCCGCTGCGCGGGGAGATGTCGCGGAGCGACAGAGGGGTCCGGGCCCGAAGGGCTGGCCGAGCTTGCGAGGCCTGAAGGGTCCCGACGGGCTTTCCGTGGCCGCCCATTCCCGGTTCTCCCACCCGCAACATCCCCAAATAAAGGAGGTTCTCCCACATGAAGCTCACATTCTTAGGCGCTGACCGGGAAGTGACCGGCAGCTGCACACAGCTGGAGGCGGCGGGACACCGCTTTCTGATCGACTGCGGCATGGAGCAGGGCCGCGACGTGTATGAGAACGCCGACCTGCCCTGCGCGCCCGGCACCTATGAGGCACTGCTGCTGACCCATGCGCACATCGACCACTCGGGCCGCATCCCGTACCTGTACAAAAACGGCTACCGCGGCCCCATCTATACCACCGATGCGACCCGCGACCTCTGCGCCATCATGCTGGAGGATTCCGCCCACATTCAGGAGCAGGAGGCCGAGTGGAAAAACCGCAAGGCCATGCGCAGCGGCGCCGAGATGATCGAGCCGGACTACACCGTCGAGGACGCGCAGAACGTCATGAAACAGTTTGTGCCCTGCCCCTATGAGGCGTGGCAGACGCTGTTCGACGGGCCAACCGGCAAAATCGAGATGCGCTTTACCGATGTGGGGCATCTGCTGGGCAGCGCGTCTGTCTCGCTGCGCATTGCGGAGCCGGGCCGCACGCCGGAGATCATCGTTTTCTCGGGCGACATCGGCAACACCCATCAGCCGCTCATCAAGGACCCGTCCAACCCGGGCCACGCGGATTACCTTGTCATGGAATCCACCTACGGGGACCGCAGCCACGGCCCGAAACCGGATTATATCGGCGATTTGAGCGCCGTGCTGCAATCGACGTTCGACAAGGGCGGCAATGTCGTCATCCCCAGCTTTGCCGTGGGCCGCACGCAGGAGCTTTTGTATTTTATCCGCCAGATCAAGGCCGAGGGCCGTATCAAGGGCCACGAAAACTTCCCGGTCTTTGTGGACAGCCCGCTGGCGAGCAAATCCACCACGATCTTCCGGGAAAACTTTGCCGAGTGCTACGACGACGAAGCCCTCGCCCTGGTGCAGAGCGGCCGGAACCCCCTGCAGTTCCCGGGTCTGCACGTCAGCGAGACGAAAGAAGAATCCATGGCCATCAACGGCGACCCGACGCCCAAGGTCATCATCTCCGCCGCCGGCATGTGCGACGCGGGCCGCATCCGCCACCACTTAAAATATAACCTCTGGCGGCCCGAGTGTACGGTGCTGTTCGTCGGCTACCAAAGCCCCGGCACCTTAGGCAACGCGCTGGTCAACGGTGCGCAGGAGGTCAAGCTCTTTGGCGAGCCGGTGCAGGTCAGGGCCCGCATTGCGCAGCTGGGCGGGCTTTCTGGTCACGCCGACAAGGACGGGCTGGAAGCCTGGCTCCGCGCCTTTGACGAAAAGCCGAAGTTCGTCTTTGTCAACCACGGCGAGGACGCCGTCGCCGAGCACTGGGCCAACCATCTGAAGGAGGAGGGCTACGAGGCCGACGCCCCCTACAACGGCTCGATCTGGATCGCCGCCGAGGGCCGCGTCGCCTGCGCCGAGGTCGGCAACACCCGGAAGATCATCAAGACGAAATCCGCCGAGACCGTGCGCACCAGCGCGGCCTATGACCGGCTGGCCAACATGGGCCAGCGCCTGCTGGAGGTCATCCGCCACAACCGGGGCGGGGCCAACAAGGATCTTGCAAAATTTGCCAGCCAGATCGCTGCGCTGTGCGACAAATGGGATCGATAACATTGACAAAAGCAAAAGGAATATGGCAGACGCTGCCCGTACCCCTGCGCGGCGCGGCGACCCTGCTGGCAGTGCTGGCGCTGGCCGCGCTGCTGACCACGGTGCGGCACAATGCCAGCGCCTACCTGACCGGCGTGTGGGATACAGGCTCCCAGACGCTCGTCTATGGCCGCATCCACCAGATGGAGCAGGGGCAGCACGCCCCCGGCGGCTTTCTGGGCGTCTACACCGACGATTGGAGCGACGACACGAACCGCGCACTGTTCCGGGACGACACCCCCACCGACGCGGCGGCGTTCCACCCCTACACCCATCAGTCGGGCTTGCAGGGTTGGCTGTTCGGCAGGGTCAACCGTCTGCTGCGGCACTGGCTGCCCGACGGTCTGGCGCGGGAGACCGCCCTCTACTGGCTGAACAGCACGCTGTTCTACGCGGCGGAGCTGCTTGTGGCGCTGGCCGTGTGGGAAGAATTCGGCCCGCTGGCGGCAGCGTTCGGGTTTGCGTCGGTGCTGCTGGCCCCCTGGCTGCAGCGCGGCATGAAGGACCTGTACTGGTGCCTCTGGACCTGGCTGCTGCCGCTGCTGGCGGCGCTTTGGCTCTGCCATTGCACCCGAGTGCGCGGCAAAACGCCCCGCGGGTGCTGGCCGCTGGTGGCCGCCGCCTGCATGGTGCGCTGCATGTGCGGGTTTGAATTTATCACAACATTTTTGATCCTGTGTGAGATCCCGCTCTGCTACGCTGCCGCCAAGGCGTATTTTGTGCGGCGCGACCCGCACGGCGCGCTGGTCTGGCTGGGCCGCACCGTCGGGGCGGGTGTCTCGGCGCTGGGCGGTGTGACTGCGGCGCTGGCGCTCTGGTTCGCACAGGAATGGCTCTGCTTCGGCAGCGCGGCGGACGCCTGGCAGAACATGACCCGGGCCGTCACGGACCGCGTCAGCCTGACGGACGGCGCGGTGCGGGATGTGAACATGCCGCAGGTGCTCGCGCAGTATTTCCGTGAGAGTACGGAGCCGCTTTTGCAGCTCGGGCCCGTCAGTGTCACGGCATGGCAGCTGCTGCTGTTTGCGCTGTTGGCCGGCGCGGTGAGCGTTGTTGCCTGCCTGCGCCGCGGCACGGCGGCGCAGCTGGTGCCGCCGTGCATCGTCTGGGGGCTGGGGCTGGCGGCCCCGGCGTCCTGGATGGTGCTGTCCAAGGCGCACGCTGCGATCCATACCCACCTTGTACCGATGCTGTGGCACTTTGCGTTTGTGCCGATCAGCTGTATGCTGCTGCCGGTGCTGGCAAAACTCATGATCCCGGGGAGGAAAAAAGACCTTGTGGCATCCCATTAAACACTACAAAACGATCCACCATCACAAAATGCTGGTGATGAAAAACTGCTTCCGCTGCGGGCTGTACTGGCAGGGCCTGACCCACGATTTAAGTAAGCTGGCCCCCGTGGAGTTCTGGGCCGGGGCCAAATACTGGCAGGGGACGTGCAGCCCCAACAACGCCCAGCGCCAGGCCGAGGGTTACAGCGCCGCTTGGCTGCACCATAAGGGCCGCAACAAGCACCATCTGGAATACTGGATCGACTACGCGCCGGACGGCGACCATGCCATGGCCGGTATGCGGATGCCCGCCCGCTACGTGGCCGAGATGGTCTGTGACCGCATTGCCGCCAGCAAGAACTATAAGGGCGACAAGTACACCGACGCCGCGGCGTGGGAGTACTATGACCGCAGCAGGGACCACTACATCCTGCACCCCGAGACCCGCAAGGAGCTGGAAAACTGCCTGCTGATTCTGCGCGACGAGGGCGAGGACGCCTGCTTCCGCTACATCCGCACCGAACTGCTCGGCAGGAAAAAGTAAATACAGAGCGCCGCCCCTGTGCAGTTTTCCACTGCGCAGGGGCGGCGTTGTTTAGAACTTATGAGAGACCGTCACTCCGTTGCTGTCTCGCTGGCAGGGGTGTCCGCGGGGACGGAGTCCGGCTCGACGTAGGGGGTGGGGGTCGGTTCTACGTAGGGCGTCGGCGTGGGCTCGACGTAGGGGGTGGGGGTCGGCTCCTCTATGTACGGCGTGGGGGACGGGGTGGCCGTCACCTCGGGCGTGGGGGACGGGGTGGCTGTCACCTCGGGCGTCGGAGACGGGGTGGCCGTGACCTCGTGGGTCGGCGTCGGCGTGGGCTCCACATAGCTGTCACTTGTGCTCTCGCTGCCGGCGGACTCCTCCTTCGGTTCGGGCGTGGCCGTCGCCGTGCTGGAGGAGCTGACCACCGGCACCGTGTAGACCACGGCGTCCTTGTCGCCGGTGTGCTTCGGGATCGTCGTCAGCGCGGGGCGGTCATCCTCGGTAATGTAGCTGTGGGTGCGGATGTAGTTGAACAGCGCGTCCATCGCCGTGCGGGTCAGATGGATGCCGTCGCTCGTCTCCACATAGCCGCTCTTGGCGTAGCCGGTGACGGAATCCTTCAGCACCTCGGCGCTGTTCAGGAACTTCCAGCCCTTCTCCTGGCACATTTCGACGAGCGCTTTGTTGTACTCGTCCACCTGGGTCTGGGTCAGGCTCTGGTTGGAGTGCTGCTGCCCGATGGGTGGGATGGCGTTGACGATGATGTCCACGCTGGGGTAGGCGGTGACGATGGCCTCGATGCCGGTCTGGTAGTTTTTGACGAAGTCCGCGGCCTTATAGCCGGGGTTCAGGTCGTTCGTGCCGAAGGTCAGGATGACCCGGCGCGGCTGCAATTTCGCCACGGCCTGGGGCATCGTGATGTAGCCGGACGAAGTGCTTACCTGCACGCAGGCAAAGGCCGCCAGGCTCTTGGCGGTCATGCCCACCGAGCCGATGGCGTTGTCGTAGCTGCAATAGTCGAACATGCGGTACATGCGGGCCGTGTTGCTGTCGCCCAGAAACAGCGTCTCGTCCACATAGCTGTCGCCCGCGTCGGCGGTCTGCTCAAGGATCGTGGAAGTGTAGGCCTGGGTATCGATGGTGTTTTCCTCTTTATTATAGCCGCTCTCGACGACCATGGACGCGCTGTCCACGGTGGACACGCTCTGGGCGTCCGCGCCGCCGAGGCCGATGCCGCCGATGAGCACCAGCGAGATGCCGACGCTGACCAGCAGCATGACGCTGCACAGAGCCAGCACCAGATACATCTTGCTGCGCATATCCAGCGCTTTTTTCTTTTGTGATTGGGTTTTGCCTGCCATGAAAGGCTCCTTTCGCGTGGGAGCATGGAGTGTTTACACAATATGTAAACTCATTTTACACCATTTCCCACCGGAACGCCAGTCTTTTTGCAATTTTTACATAATTTGCCGCAAAACAAAAACCCCGCCGAAGCGGGGGTAAACAGAAATGGGGATGGCTGTGTTAAAAGGCTTCCCCCTCATCCGGCCCTGCGGGGCCACCTTCAGTCTACGCGCTAAGAGCCGCCTACGGCGGTTGCGCTCCGACACGCGCCTGCGGGCGCAGCCCCTCGGGGGAAGGCTTTGGGAGAATCACTCCTTCGGCAGCAGATGTGCCTTCTCCAGGGCGGGGCGCAGGGCGATGTACAGGACAACGGCGCAGACGGTGGAGAGCAGGGAGTTGACCAGCGTCACACCGCTGGCGATCTTGGTCACGACGGAGACGAACTCCGCGGGCTGGCCAAAGATGTACAGGTTGCGGAAGTAGCCGATGAACGGGTCGGTGAATACGTTGACCAGCAGGCCGCTGAAGGCCGACGCCGTGACGGCGGCCACGTACTTGAGCTTGTTGCCGGTGGGGAAGGTCCTGAGGTGGATGACCTTGTGGGACACCGCGCCGCAGACCAGACCGATGATGAATTTCAGAATAAAGGTCGTGATGGCGTAGCCCGGGTCACCGGCGACAACGTCGGCCAGCGCCAGGCCGATGGCACCGGCCAGACCGCCGGACACACCGTCCAGCAGCATGGCGGTCAGCGCCGTGAAGGTGTTGCCCAGATGGAAGCTGGACCCCGTGCCAAAGACGTTCGGGATGCGGAAGAACTCATACGCGACAAAGCTCAGCGCGGCCATGATGCCGATGATGCTGATTTTCTGCACGGTGAATTTCGTTTTGGTCAGCGCTGCGATCAGCAGTGCCAGGGCTGCTACGACGAACAGCAGCAGCCACATCGTTGCGGTAGACATAGTTTCGTACACCTCTATTGACATTTTCCTTCCGGGAAGGTATGTTTTTATTATACTGATTTCTGGCTCTGAATAAATGCTCAGTTTTTAAATTTTTTATGGGGCCAGTGTGGAGGACTGTCATGATAGAGTTGGACGCCGACCAAAAAACGCCGCTGTATGAGCAGCTGTACGCCGCCCTGGCGGATGAGATCCGCACCGGCCAGCGCGCACCCGGAACGCCGCTGCCGGGCCGCCGCACGATGGCTGCGCAGCAGGGCGTCAGCGTCAACACGGTGGACGCCGCCTACCAGATGCTGGCCGCCGAGGGTCTGGCCGAGCCGCGCCCCCGCAGCGGCTTTTATGTGCAAAAGACCTACGGCATGCTGCACAGCCGCGCCCGCCACGCACCCGCCGCCCCTGCACCGCAGCCGCCCGCCGCGCCGCAGCCGGTCTACGACCTGTCCACCGGCAGCGTGGACACGGCGCTGTTCCCGGCGCGCAGCTGGGGACGCATCCAGAAGGAGCTGCTCTACCAGCGACCCGAGCTTTTACAGCGCGGCGAGATGCAGGGCGACGCCCCGCTGCGCACACAGATTGCGGAATATTTGTCGGTGTACCGCGGTGTGGAATGCACGCCGGAGCAGATCGTCGTCGGCGCGGGCATTGAGTATCTGCTCGGGTGCCTGGCGCACCTGTTCAGCGACGGCATGGCGGCCATCGAGAACCCCGGCTACTTCCGCACGCGGACGGTCCTGCAGAACAGCGGCATTCCCTGCACGCTGGTGGACATTGACCGCGAGGGCCTGCCCGCCGACGCGCTGGAAAAAAGCGGCGCAAACCTCTGCTATCTGACGCCCAGTCATCACTTTCCGACGGGTGTTACGATGCCCGCGACCCGCCGCGCCCAGCTGCTGGCCTGGGCAGCGGCCCGGCCCGGGCGGTACATTTTGGAGGACGACTACGACTCGGAGTTCCGCTTTGATACGCGCCCTCTGCCCAGTTTGCAGGGCATGGCGGGCCCGGACGGCCCGGTGGTCTACCTGACGACGTTTTCAAAAAGTCTGGCCCCGGGCATCCGCATTGCCTGCATGGTGCTGCCGCAAAGCCTGCTGGCGCGCTATCGCCGGGATTTTGCGACCTACGCCAACACGGTCAGCCGCTTTGAGCAGCAGACGCTTTGCGAGTTCATGGCGGGCGGGTATTTCACGCGGCATCTTGCCCGGATGCGCCTTGCCTACAAGCGCCGCATGGAGGCGTTTGCGGCAGCGCTGCGCGCGGCGCTGCCGGGCGTGGAGCTGGACGGTGTACACAGCGGGCTGCATTTTCTGCTGACGCTGCCGGGGGCCGGCGGCGAGCGTGCCATGGTCGCCGCCGCGGCGCAGCAGGGCGTGCGGCTGCGCGGCCTGAGTGAGTATTATCTCGCCCGGCCCGAACTCTGCCGGGCGGATACCGTGGTAGCGGGGTACTCGGCCCTGAAGGAGGACGATGTGGAGAAGGTGGCGCAGGCGCTGGCGAGGGCGTGGCTATCGTGAATGCCCCTGTAGGGACCGGGCATGCCCGGCCCGCAGCCTTGCCGCTGCCGCCCGTTTATCTTTCGCATCGCAGGGAGCGGTCTTGACCGCTCCGCGGGGCGTCGGGGACGCCGCCGCCTACAGGGCGATCCGTAAACCTTCCGCCGCCGTACACGCCTGCGGGCGGATATGGAATCCGCCCCTACGCACAAACAAAGCCACCCTGTAGGGGCCGGGCATGCCCGGCCCGCAGCCTTGCCGTTGCCGCCCCTTTATCTTTCGCATCGTAGGGAGCGGTCTTGACCGCTCCGCGGGGCGTCGGGGACGCCGCCCCCTACAGCGGCGATCCGTAAACCTTCCGCCGCCGCACACGCCTGCGGGCGGATATGGAATCCGCCCCTACGCACAAACAAAGCCACCTTGTAGGGGCCGGGCATACCCGGCCCGCAGCCTTGCCGTTGCCGCCCGTTTATCTTTCGCATCGTAGGGAGCGGTCTTGACCGCTCCGCGGGCGGATAGGAAATCCGCCCCTGCGCACAAACAAAAGCCGCTGCCCATGTGTAACCACAGGCAGCGGCTTTCTATTTTTCAATCAAGGCTTATTCATACAGCGGGAACTTCTTCGTCAGCTCCTCGACCTTGCTGGCGACCTCGTCCTTCTTGCTCGCAAAGTCAAACACGCAGTCTGCAATGCAGTCGGCGATCATCTTCATCTCGTCGGGACCCATGCCGCGGGTCGTGACGGCGGGGGTGCCGATGCGCACGCCGCTCGTCACAAACGGGCTGCGCTTCTCGCCGGGGACGGTGTTCTTGTTCGCGGTGATGTGCACCTCGTCCAGATTGTGCTCCAGCTCCTTGCCGGTGCAGTCCTCGTCGGTCAGGTCGATCAGCAGCAGGTGGTTGTCCGTGCCGCCGGAGACCAGCTTCACGCCGCGGGCGGTCAGCCCGGCTTCAAGCGCCTTTGCGTTCTCAACGATTTTGCGGGCGTACTCCTTGAACTCCGGCTTCAGCGCCTCGCCAAAGCAGACGGCCTTCGCGGCGATGACGTGCTCCAGCGGGCCGCCCTGCGTGCCGGGGAAGATGGCGGAGTTGATGCGCTTGATGATATACTCGTTGTTCGTCAAAATCAGGCCGCCGCGGGGGCCGCGCAGCGTCTTGTGGGTCGTGGTGGTGACCACGTCGGCGTAGGGCACAGGACTCTGGTGCTGGCCGCCTGCGACAAGACCTGCAATGTGCGCCATATCGACCATCAGCATCGCGCCGTAGCCGTGGGCGATCTCGGCCAGCTTCTCAAAGTCGATGGCGCGGGGATAGGCCGACGCACCGGCGACCAGCAGCTTGGGGCGGACCTTCGCGACCTGCTTGGCCAGTGCGGCGTAGTCGATGCGGCCATCCTCGGCGGAGACGCCGTAGGAGACAAAGTTGTAGTTCTTGCCGCTCATGTTCACGGGGGAGCCGTGGGTCAGGTGGCCGCCCTGGGACAGGTCCATGCCCATGACGGTGTCGCCGACGTTCAGCAGCGCAAAGTAGACGGCCAGGTTGGCCTGTGCGCCGGAGTGCGGCTGGACGTTGGCATACTTCGCACCGAACAGCTTGCAGGCGCGGTCAATGGCGATCTGCTCGACCTGATCGACGTACTGGCAGCCGCCGTAATAACGGTGGCCGGGGTACCCTTCCGCGTACTTGTTCGTCAGCACGCTGCCCATGGCCGCCATGACGGCGGGGGAAACGATGTTCTCGCTGGCGATCAGCTCGATGTTCTGCCGCTGGCGGCCCAGCTCACGCTGCATAGCCGCGCCCAGCTCGGGGTCGTAGCGCTCCACAAAGCCGATGGTGTCGATGATGTCCTTGTACATACTGCTTTCCCTCCTAATGTATATGCTGTCCACGGCGGGAAACGCCCCTACGGTGATCCATGTAGGGGCACATTCTATAGGCGCCCGTCGTTCCCGCCGCCGAGCATCTCCCTTACAGCGTCCCCTTGGTGGACAAAACGCCGTCGATCCGCGCATCTCTGCGCGTCGCGGCGTCCAGCGCCTTGGCAAACGCCTTGAACATGGCCTCCAGCTTATGGTGGTCATTCTCCCCGTAGAGCACCTTCAGATGCAGGTTCATCATGGCGCTGTACGATACGGCGTAGAAAAACTCCCGCGCCATCTGGGTGTCCATGCCGCCGCAGCTCTGGCCTGCAAAGCTGGCGTCGTACACAAAGTAGGGCCGCCCGCCCAGATCGACGGCGCAGAGTGCCAGCGTCTCGTCCATCGGCAGCATGCAGCTGCCGTACCGCACCAGCCCGGCCTTGTCGCCCAGCGCTTCTTTTATGCCCGTGCCCAGCGCAATGCCGATGTCCTCAATTGTGTGGTGGCAGTCTACGTCCAGGTCGCCGCGGCAGGTGACGCTTACATCAAACAGGCCGTGGCGGGCGAAGCCGTCCAGCATGTGGTCAAAAAAGCCGATGCCCGTGTGCAGGTCAGCCCTGCCGGTGCCGTCCAGGTCAATCGTCAGCATGATCTGTGTCTCCCGCGTATTGCGGGTGACCGTTGCGGTGCGTGCCATAGGAATCCCCCTCTTTAGTGCTTTAAACTAACTATAGCACGTTGGGGCGTGTGCGTCAACATTTTCTTAGCCTTCCCCCGAGGGGGAAGGTGGCCCCGCAGGTTTATAAAATTCTCCTCAATTTATTTACGAAATCGCAACACTTTTCCCGGCGGCAGGCACTACAATAGAATTATGATTCAAAAGTGTCTTTTTTGAAAGGACAAGCACCACCATGGCAAAAATAATCGGAATTGACCTGGGGACTACCAACAGCTGTGTGGCGGTGGTCGAGGGCGGCAAGCCCGTCGTCATCCCCAACGCCGAGGGGCAGCGCACGACGCCCTCTGTCGTCGCGTTCACCAAGGTGGGAGAACGGCTGGTGGGCGAGCCCGCCAAGCGCCAGGCCGTGACGAACGCCCCCCGCACCGTGTCCAGCGTCAAGCGGCTGATGGGCAGCGAGACCCGCGTGCCCATCGACGGAAAATGTTACACGCCGCAGGAGCTGAGCGCCCTCATCCTGCAAAAACTGAAGGCCGATGCCGAGGCGTATCTCGGTGAGCCTGTTACCGAGGCGGTCATTACCGTGCCCGCCTACTTTAACGATGCCCAGCGCCAGGCCACGAAGGACGCCGGGCGCATTGCCGGGCTGGACGTGCGCCGCATCATCAACGAGCCGACAGCCGCGGCGCTGGCCTACGGGCTGGACAATGGCCGCACCCAGACCGTCATGGTCTACGACCTCGGCGGCGGCACATTTGACGTGTCGCTCATCCGCATCGGCGACGGCATCGTGCAGGTGCTCTCGACCTGCGGCGATAACTTTCTGGGCGGCGACGACTTTGACGAGCGCATCGTCAACTGGCTGGCAGACCGATGCAGGGCCGAACACGGCGTGGACCTGACGAATGACCGCGTGGCGATGCAGCGCCTGCGCGAGGAGGCCGAAAAGGCGAAAAAAGAGCTTTCCAGCGCGAAGCAGACCGACATCAATCTGCCGTTCTTCACGATGGCGGCAGACGGTGCGCTGCACCTGCAAACTACGCTGACACGCGCTAAATTTGAGGAGCTTTGCGCCGATTTGATCGAGCGCACCGCCCTGCCCGTGCGCAACGCCCTGAGCGACGCACGCCTTTCGGCCAGCGACCTGGATCAGGTTTTGCTGGTCGGCGGCTCGACCCGCATCCCGGCGGTGCAGGCCAAGGTCGTGCGGATGACCGGTCTGGAGCCGTCCAAATCGCTGAACCCAGACGAGTGCGTTGCACTGGGCGCGGCGGTGCAGGCCGGACGTCTGGGCGGCGAGATGCTCTCCGGCCCCGGCGAGGATCTGCTGCTGATGGACGTGACCCCGCTGACCCTTTCCATCGAGACCGTCGGCGGCGTGGCAACGCATTTGATCGAGCGCAACTCCACGATCCCGACGCGGTTCAGCAAGGTGTTCACCACCGCCGCGCCGTTCCAGAACACGGTGCAAATTAAAGTGCTGCAGGGAGAGCGCGAGTTTGCCAGGGACAATAAGCTGCTGGGCACCTTCACGCTGCGCGGCATCAAGCGCGCCTGGGCGGGCGTGCCGAAGATCGAGGTCACGTTTGACATCGACGCCAACGGCATTGTCAAGGTCAAGGCGCGCGACATGGACACCGGCAAGCAGCAGAGCATCACGATCTCGGGCACATCGAACCTGACCGAGGACGAGATCAAACGCGCCAAGGAGAACGCCGCCGCCTTTGCCGGGCAGGACAAGGAGCGCAAGGCCGCGCTGGAGGCGCTGAACGCCGGCGAGGCCGCGCTTTACCGCGTGAACGCCGCGCTGGGCAGCAAGGCCGGCAAGGCGCTGGACCGCGAGACCCGTACTAAAATCAAAGAAGCAGAAAGAACGCTGGAGCGCGTTCTGAAGCACAAAAAGGCCGACAAGCTGACCCCCGTGGACGTGAATGTCATCAACACCGCACGGGAGGCGCTTTCCGCTGTGGCCGCCCCGCTGGTGGCCCGGTGGGAGAGCGAGAAGGCGTAAAACGAGGCGGCAGCCGCAGGGTTCCCGGGGCGGTGCAAGCATCCGCCCCTACCGCTGCGGCGACCAAAAAAAATCCCGGTGCACACTTGCACCGGGAAAATACCATCTTATCGTTTCTCCAGCGGAACGTACTCCTGCGGCTTGCCGAGGTACTTGTAGGCGGGGCGGATGATGCGGTTCGCGAACTCGACCTCCTCGACGCGGTGGGCACACCAGCCGGGCACACGGGCAATCGCAAACAGCGGGGTGTACAGGTCCTCGCTGATGCTGAGCATACGGTAGATCAGGCCGCTGAACAGGTCCACGTTGGCGCAGACCTTCTTCGGGCCGTGCTTTTCCTCGGCAAAGACCTGCGGGGCCAGGCGCTCAATGCTGCACAGCAGCTCGTACTCCTCGTCGTAGCCCTTCTTGTAGGCCAGGCTCTTGGCGTGGGTTTTCAAAATCTGCGCACGGGGGTCGCTCATCGTGTAGACGGCGTGGCCCATGCCGTAGATCAGGCCGCTGCCGTCGCCGCGCTCCTTGCGGATGATCTTGCGCAGGAACTCGCGGACCTCGTCGTCGTTGGACGGATCCTCGACATTTTCCAGAATGTAATCCAGCTGGTGCATGACCTTCAGGTTCGCGCCGCCGTGCTTGGGGCCTTTCAGCGCACCGATGGCCGAGCTGATGGCCGCATAGGTGTCCGTGCCGGAGCTGGACAGCACGCGGCAGGTGAAGGTCGAGCAGTTGCCGCCGCCGTGGTCCGCGTGGACGAGCAGGCAGAGGTCGAGCAGACGCGCTTCCTCGTGGGTGAACTTCTGGTCGGCGCGGTAGGTGCTCAAAATATGCTCCGCCGTGCTCTGGCCCTCGGTGGGCAGGTGGAAGTACATGCTGGACCGGTCATAGACGCGGCGCTTGATCTGGTAGGCGTTCACCATCATCGTGGGCAGCTCTGCGATCAGGTTGATGCTCTGGCGCAGGATGTTGGGCAGACTGTTGTCCTCGGCGTGCTCGTCGTAGCTGTACATGGCCAGCACGCTTCGCGCCATCTTGTTCATCAGGTTCGGCGACGGCGAATTTAAGATCATGTCGTCGGCAAAGCCCTGGGGCAGCTCGCGGTGGTGCTCCAGCAGCTTGCGGAACTTGGCGTACTGCTCCTGCGTGGGCAGGGAGCCGAACAGCAATAGCCAGATGACCTCCTCAAACATGAAGCGGTCATGGGCGGCGGCCTCGGCGGCCAGCGTGTCAATGTCGATGCCGCGGTAGACCAGGCGGCCCGGAATGGGCACGATGGTGCCGTCCTCCTTTTTGTCATAGCCGATAACGTTGGAAACGTTCGTGATGCCGGCCAGCACGCCGGTGCCGTCCAGATTGCGCAGGCCGCGCTTGACGCCCATCTGATCCGCCAGATGCGGGTCAAGGGTGGCGTTGTGTTCCAGATATTCGTGGCAGAGCAGCTCAAGCTCATCCGGCTCCAGGGCCGGGACGTCCGGGTAATACATCATGCGTACCCCTCTCTTTGACCAATTTTATATACTTTGCATACTTATACAGGAACATACCACTGCTGGCTTCCCTTACCAATATGCCTGATAGATTGATTTTATAGCATTTCCGCAAATTCGTCAAGAAAAACTTAAAATTTTTCTAAATTCTTCAGGAAAATGCTTTAAAAAATTAAGCCGGCGGCCCAAAATGTGCCTATTGTGTAAAAATGCGGATTGACAACCGGCCCCAAAGCGGGTAGTATGTTAGGTATACCGCAGAAAATGCAGAGGAAGACAGGGAAAGGGGAAAAGTACTATTTATGAAAGCAGTTCTGATTCCGGGCGACGGCATTGGCCGTGAAATTGCTGAGAGCGTCCGCGAGGTATCCGCCGCACTGAACACCGGCATTGAATGGCAGGAGTTTGCCGCCGGTGCCGAGTACGCCGCCGAGAGCGGCGAGCTGATCGCCCCCGGCACGCTGGATGCGATCGAAGCGTGCGGCTGGGCACTCAAGGGCCCCACCGCCACCCCCATCGGCAAGGGCTTCCGCAGCATCAATGTGCAGCTGCGCCAGCGCTTTTCCACCTATGCAAACCTGCGCCCGGTGCACACGCTGCCGGGCGTACCGACCCGCTTTGACAATGTGGACCTTGTCATCGTGCGCGAGAACACCGAGGATCTCTACAAGGGCATCGAGTATATGCTGAATGACGAGATCGCCAACGGCGTCAAGCTCATCACCCGCCCCGCGTGCGAGAAGATCTGCCGCTTTGCATTTGACTATGCCCGCAAAAACGGCCGCAAAAAGGTCACGGCAGTCCACAAGGCCAACATCATGAAGCTGACCGACGGCCTGTTCCTGCGCACCTTCCGCGAGGTCGCCGCGGAGTACCCCGAGATCGCCGCGGACGACTGCATCATCGACGCTTTGTGCATGAAGCTGGTGCAGAAGCCCGAGCAGTTCGACGTGCTCGTCGCGCCGAACCTCTACGGCGATATTATCAGTGACCTGTGCGCCGGTCTCGTCGGTGGCCTGGGCTTTGCACCCAGCGCCAACATCGGCGACAGCACCCGCATCTATGAGGCCGTCCACGGCTCTGCCCCCGACATTGCCGGGCAGGACAAGGCCAACCCCAGCGCCATCCTGATGGCCTTTGCCATGATGCTGAACGACCTTGGCGAGACCGACAAGGCCGCCAAGCTCAATGCCACCATCCTGGCCCAGGTCGAGGAGGGCAAGGTCGTCACTGCCGACATCGGCGGCACCGCGGGAACGAAGGAGTTTACCCAGGCAATCATCAGCCGACTGGCAGAGTGAGCGGTGCTCAAATAATAAAGAATAAATAAAAAATAATAAATGCGGTGGATCGCGTCGCTGGTGCTCCGCTCAAAAAATGTGCATCGTAGGGGCGCATTCTATATGCGCCCGCAAGGCGGCTGCCTGTGTCCGGGCGGATATGGAATCCGCCCCTACGTTTTTGTTTTCGACCAACGGGAGAAAACTCCACAATCTTTATTATTTATTATTTTTTATTTCTTATTTGCAAAAACGGAGGTTTTCCCATGAAGCTGCACGACACCGGCGTATACCTTGTAAACGGCGTGCCTCAGACTTCCGCCCCGGCGGGCGTCACCGAGGCAGACGCCAAAAAAGGCACCATCGCCTATGGCATTTTGAAGGCCCATAATACCGGTGACTCCATGCAGGACCTGCGCATGAAGTTCGACTCGATGACCAGCCACGACATCACCTATGTCGGCATCATCCAGACGGCCCGCGCGTCCGGCATGACGGAGTTCCCGCTGCCCTACGTCATGACGAACTGCCACAACAGCCTCTGCGCTGTCGGCGGCACCATCAACGAGGACGACCACCAGTTTGCCCTGTCCGCTGCCCACAAATACGGCGGCATCTATGTTCCGCCGAACATGGCCGTCATCCACAGCTACAACCGCGAGATGATGTCCGGCTGCGGGCGGATGATCCTGGGTTCTGACTCCCACACCCGCTACGGCGCCCTCGGCACGATGGCCGTCGGCGAGGGCGGCGGCGAGCTGGCCAAGCAGCTCGTGGGCCGCACCTACGATATGAGCTATCCCGGGGTCGTTGCCATCTACCTGACCGGCAAGCCCGCTCCGGGCGTCGGCCCGCACGACGTCGCGCTGGCGCTGGTTGCCGCGACCTACGCCAACGGCTATGTGAAGAACAAGGTCATGGAGTTCGTCGGCCCCGGCGTGGCAAACCTGAGTGCCGACTACCGAAACGGCATCGACGTCATGACCACCGAGACGACCTGCTGGTCCTCCATCTGGCAGACCGACGATACCACGAGGGAATATTTTGTGCAGCATGGCCGCCCCGAGGCTTATAAGGAATTGAAGCCCGCCGACGTGGCCTACTACGACGGCTGCATTGAGCTGGACCTCTCCACCGTCGAGTGCATGATCGCGCTGCCGATGCACCCCAGCTACGCCTACCCGATCCGCGAGCTGAAGGCCAACGCCAAAGAGATCCTGCAGGCGGCGCAGGACCGGGCCAACAGGCAGCTGGGCGGCAAGGTCGAGATGGACCTCATCGGCAAGATCTGCGACGATGGCCGCATCTACGTTGACCAGGGCGTTGTGGCCGGCTGCTCCGGCGGCACGTATGAAAATATCTGCGCCGTGGCGGACATCATCAAAGGCAAGAGCTGCGGCAACGGTGAGTTTAAGTTCAGCGTCTATCCAGACAGCATGCCGACCTATCTGGAGCTGGTCAAAAACGGCGCTGTGGCGGACATTGTCTCCGCCGGCGGCATCTTCCGCGAGTGCTTCTGCGGCCCCTGCTTCGGCGCGGGCGACACCCCGGCCAACGGCGAGTTCTCCATCCGCCACACGACCCGCAACTTCCCGAACCGCGAGGGCTCCAAGCCCGGCGAGGGCCAGATCAGCGCCGTCGCCCTGATGGACGCCCGCTCCATTGCGGCCACCGCGGCCAACGGCGGCTACCTGACCGCCGCCAGCGAGCTGACCGACGTGGAGTACACCGTGCCCGACTACCACTTTGAGCAGGGTGTCTACGACAAGCGCGTCTACAACGGCTGGGGTCATCCGGAGCCGGACTACGCGCTGAAATTCGGCCCGAACATCAAGGACTGGCCCGAGCAGCCCGCCCTGACCGACGACCTGCTGGTCAAAATTGTCAGCTACATCACCGACCCCGTCACGACCACCGACGAGCTGATCCCGTCGGGCGAGACGTCGTCCTTCCGCTCCAACCCGCTGCGGCTGGCGGAGTTCACCCTCTCCCGCAAGGATCCGGCCTACGTGCCGAACGCCAAGGCCGTGAAGGCGCTGGACGAACAGCGCAAGGCAGGTGAGCTGCCCGCCGAGGTTGCGCGTGTCTACGACGATTTGAAGAAGCTGGGCTACGCGCCCGACGCGGCCAACACCAACATTGGCTCGGCCATTTTTGCCAACAAGCCCGGCGACGGCTCCGCCCGTGAGCAGGCCGCCAGCTGCCAGCGCGTGCTGGGCGGCGCGGCCAACTTTGCCTGCGAGTATGCCACAAAGCGCTACCGCTCCAACTGCATCAACTGGGGCATGCTGCCGTTCCTGGTGGAGAACCCCGGCGCGCTGGACAACGGCGATTACGTCTACCTGCCCGGCGTCCGCAAGGCTCTGCTGGAGGCCGCGGACGAGCTGGACGCCGTGGCCGTCAAGCCGGACGGCGGTCTTGTGAAGTTCACCGTCAAGCTCGGCGCGATGACCGACGCCGAGCGCCGGATCCTGGCCGATGGATGCCTCATCAATTATTACAAGAATCACTAAATAAGAGTTGCCCTGTAGGGGCCGCACATGTGCGGCCCGCGGCTTTCCGCAAGCACTCGTCTGCCTTATACGGCAGGGCCGGGCATGCCCGGCCCCTACAGACTCGATAAATTAAAAAGCTGTCCGCGGGGGAAGGTTCTCCTGCGGGCAGCTTTGCTTGCATACCGTCGAAATTTCTGCTATAATACAAAAGCCGCCTGTTTCACAACAGACGGCAAGGCGCTGCACACAACGGCAGGCGGTTGGCCACACTTCCGTAAAGGAGGTGAGACCATGCGTTTTACATTGACTTTTTATGTTGGCCGCAAGACCATCACAATCAGCATTGTTGTAAAAAGCAAGAACCGCCACTCGGCAAAGTGACGGCTCTTAGGGTAAAAACCTAAAACCTCATTTTTGATCGGGCCAACCGCTTGTCGCAGCGCCTTTTCTATAGTTATTATACCCCACTGCCGCGGCCATGTCAAGCGTGCCTTGCACCCCGCGGCATTTCGTGCTACAATAGACGTACCATTAAAAAACAAAGGACGAAAAACAATGAGTGCGATTTTAGCAGTATGCAGTGATACCTTCTGCGCCATGGTCAGCGATGGCCGCTATGTCGAGGAACCCATCACCGGCGAAAAGCCCCATATCCTCAAAAACGACCTGCCCAAGGTCCGCAAGATCAACCGCAACGTCGTGGTCGGTTTTGCGGGCGACACGCTGGCTGCCGTGCAGATCATCAACGCGGTGGACGAGTACCAGACCCAGTACCTGACGCTGGAAAAGGTCGTCAAGATCCTGCGCGAGAAGGCCGCCACGGTCTCGGTGCAGCCGGTGGGCGTGCGGCTCATCGTGGGCGGGCGCAACCGCAAGGGTGTGTTCACCATGACGATGATGGGCAGCGTTGACGGCTACGAGCCGCAGACCCAGGCCGCCCGCAAGGGTGCCTACCTCATCGAGGGTGCCTGCTCCCACACCGATGTGGCCCCCTGGCTTGAGGAGGAGGTCAAGCCGCAGGCCGCCAACTGGCACAGCCTGGACGATGTGGCCCATACGCTGGACGGCTGCATTGCCAAGATGGCCAAACTCGACAAGAGCATCAACACCACGTATTTCCGTCAGCTTGTAATGTAAAATTTGACGATAAAAGGAGAAAGACTATTATGAAAATCGCTCTGATCAATGAGAACAGCCAGGCCGCCAAGAACGCCCTGATCGAGGCCACCCTGCGCAAGGTCGTCGAGCCGATGGGCCACGAGGTCGTCAACTACGGCATGTATGCCGCCGACGATGCCGCCCAGCTGACCTACGTTCAGAACGGCATCCTGGCCGCTGTGCTGCTGAACTCCGGCGCTGCGGACTACGTCATCACCGGCTGCGGCACCGGTGAGGGCGCTATGCTGGCCCTGAACAGCTTCCCCGGCGTCATCTGCGGCCACGTCGAAGACCCCGTTGACGCTTACACCTTTGCCCACGTCAACGACGGCAACGCTGTGGCTCTGCCCTTTGCCAAGGGCTTCGGCTGGGGCGGTGAGCTGAACCTCGAGTACATCTTCGAGAAACTGTTCGGCTTCGGCCACGGCCAGGGCTACCCCAAGGAGCGCGTTGTCCCCGAGCAGCGCAACAAGAAGATCCTGGACGGCGTGCGCGCCATTGCTTTCCGCGATCTGTCCGACATCCTGAAGGATCTGGACCGCGACCTCGTCAAGGGCGCCTTCGCCGGCGAGCACTTTGCCGAGAACTTCTTCCCCGCCTGCAAGGACGAGAAGCTGGCCGCCACCGTCAAGGAACTGATGGCGTAAGCCCTGCCGTAAAATAAAAGAACTGCCGACTCCCGACAAGCTGTGGGGGTCGATGCCTGCATCAACCCGCCAGCCTGCCGGGAGTCTTTTGGCATATTTGAATTTTTTCTCAAATTGCCGAAATTTACCGTTGACTAATCCGTTCCCAGATGGTAAAGTAACTATAGGTGCGAATAGCGCCGTGTAGTAAAAATTCAAACAAAGGTGAGGTGGTTGTCACAATGGATACCCCCAGTCCCAGTCCTGTGTACCGATGTATCTTGAATAACGGCAGCCACCACTTTTTTGTCAGGCAAACCAAAGCAAACTGTACGCGAAAATAAGCGCACGGTGTTGCTCTGCTTTGCATTGCCTAAAATTAAATGTGCCTGGCTGCCGCCTGAAAAGGAGGCAGCTTTTTTATGTCTGATACCGCGATCCTGACCCTCCGCACGATGCTGGCCAACCTGGACGATGCCAAAAAGTACCAGAGCCTGCGCGATGTTATGTCCACCCTGCCCGCGCCCGACCTGGCCGCCGTGTTCGAGGACCTCCCGCCCGAGAAGCTCCCCGTGCTGTTCCGCCTGTGTCCCAAGGACCTGGCGGCGGAGATTTTCGCCGAGCTTACCCCCGAGACCCAGCAGGACCTTATCGACGGCCTGACCGATAAGGAGCTGAAGGCCGTTGTGGATGACCTGTTCGTCGATGATGCGACGGATCTGGTCGAGGAAATGCCCGCCAACGTCGTCAAGCGTATTCTGGCGCAGGCAGACCCCGCGACCCGCCGCATGATCAACGAACTGCTCAAATACCCCGAGGACTCCGCCGGCGGCGTGATGACCACCGAGCTGATGGAGCTGCGCCCCGACTGGACGGTGTCGCAGGCCATGGCGGCCATCCGCAAGAACGGCTTTGACAAGGAGACCATCAACAACTGCTACGTCACGGACCGTGACCGCACCCTCATCGGCGTCGTCTCGCTGCGCGCGCTGGTCCTGTCCAAGGACCCAGACAACGAGCTGATCCGCGACATGATGGACGACAATGTCGTCAGCGTCAGCACGACCACCGACCAGGAGGACGTCTCCCAGATGTTCGAGAAGTACGGCTACCTGGCCATTCCCGTTGTGGACAACGAGAAGCGCCTGGTCGGTATCGTTACGATTGACGACGCTATCTCGATCATGCAGGACGAGGCCAGCGAAGATATTGCCAAGATGAACGCTATGGGCCCGTCGGACAAGCCTTATTTTAAACAGTCTATGTGGGAACTGTACAAAAACCGCGCGCCGTGGCTGCTGTTCCTGATGATTTCCTCCACCTTCTCCAGCATGGTCATCCGCGGGTATGAGGATGCCCTCGCCGCCGTGACCGTGCTGACCGCCTACATCCCGATGCTGACCGACGCGGGCGGCAACGCGGGCAGCCAGAGTACCTCCACCATCATCCGCGGCATGGCCGTCGGTGATATTGAGCCGCACGACCTGCCGAAGATTCTGTGGCGTGAATTCCGCATTGCCATCCTCTGCGGCGGCACGCTGGCGCTGTGCAACTTTGCCAAGCTGATCTTCCTGGACGGCATCGCGCCCCCTGTAGCGGCAGTCGTTTGCCTGACGCTGATCTGCACGGTCATCCTGTCCCAGCTCATCGGTGGCCTGTTGCCCGTCATTGCGGAAAAGCTCAACTTTGACCCCGCCGTCATGGCGTCGCCGCTTATCACGACCATTGTCGATACCACGACACTGCTCGTCTACTTCAACATCGCGCGGGTGCTGCTGAAAATTTAAATTTTAGACACCGTGTTCAATATTGTAAATTGTACCGCACCCGGTTGGTGTGGTACAATTTTTTTAGAGAAAAAGCCTTCCCCTGAGGGGGAAGGTGGCCCCGCAGGGCCGGATGAGGGGCAAAGTTACTGCAGCGACCCGCTGGCGGGTAATAACGGAAGGTTCGCCCTCATCAGTCAGCGGTCGGGGCCGCTGACAGCTTCCCCCAAGGGGGAAGCCGCGTACCCGCGTGCTCTGCGCCCCGCGGGTCGATGCGAGCATCGACCCCTACAGGAGAGCGGCATTTTACATCCTTACAATCGGGAGTTTTCATCATGAACATGCAGGATTTTTATACCGGGCACGCTTTTGATGCGTATGAGTTTTTCGGTGCGCATACCTATTTCGGCGGCACGCATTTTGCGGTGTGGGCACCGTCCGCACAGCATATCGCCGTTGAGACCGAAATCGGTACCTTTGATCTGCACCGCACCCAGTCCGCCGTGTGGGAGTGCGACGCCCCCGGCGTGCAAGCGGGGATGGTGTATCAGTATTGGGTGCGCGGCGCGAACGGCCAGAGCGTGGCCCACTGCGACCCCTACGGCACGGCCATGACGCTGCGCCCCGACGGACGCAGCATCGTCAGCGATGCTCCCAAGGGCTTTGCCGATGACAAATGGATGCAGGAACGCACAAAATGCTTTGATAAGCCGCTGAATATCTACGAGGTCCACGCCGGCAGCTGGCGGCAGAAGGAGGACGGCAGCTGGTACACCTACGCCGAGCTGGCCGACCTGCTGCCCGCCTACTGCAAGAAAAACGGCTTCACCCATATCGAGCTTATGCCCCTGGCCGAGCACCCGTTTGACGGCAGCTGGGGCTACCAGACCACCGGCTTTTTTGCGCCCACCAGCCGCTACGGCACGCCGGACGAGCTTGTGGCGTTTGTCAACGCCTGCCACAAGCAGGGGATCGGCGTTATCCTGGACTTTGTGCCGGTCCACTTTGCCGTGGATGCCTACGGTTTAAAAGAATTTGACGGTACGCCGCTGTATGAGTACCCCGCCGCCGCGGTGGGCCAGAGCGAGTGGGGCAGCTGCAACTTTATGCACTCCCGCGGTGAGATACGCTGCTTTATCCAGTCCTGCGCGGACTACTGGCTGCGGGTGTTCCACGCCGACGGCCTGCGCATGGATGCCGTGTCCCGCCTGATCTACTGGCAGGGCGACCCGAACCGCGGCGTCAACGGCTCGACGCTGGAATTCCTGAAGGGCATGAACGCCGGTTTGCAGCAGCGCCACCCCACGGCCATTCTGATCGCCGAGGACTCTACGAGCTTCCCGAAGGTCACGGCCCCCGTCGAGTACGGCGGCCTGGGCTTTGACTACAAGTGGGACCTGGGCTGGATGAACGACACCCTCGACTACTTTAAAAAGACGAGCGACGAGCGGCGCGAGAATCTGGGCAAGCTGACCTTCTCGATGATGTACGCCTGGAACGAGCACTACATTCTGCCGTTCAGCCACGATGAGAACGTTCACGGCAAGGCAACCATCGTGCAAAAAATGTACGGCGAGTACGAGGGCAAGTTCCCGCAGGCGCGGGCGCTCTACCTGTACATGGCCATCCATCCGGGCAAGATGCTTGATTTTATGGGCAACGAATTTGCGCAGCTGCGCGAATTTGACGAGAGCCGCGAGCAGGACTGGATGGTGCTCAAGTACCCGAACCACGACGACTTCCACCGCTATCGCAGGGCGCTGAATGAGGCGTATCTTGCCAACGAGGCGTTCTGGAGCCGCGAGTACGACCCCGAGGCGTTCCGGTGGCTGGACTGCGCCCACCCCGAGCTGGACGCCTGTGCCATCTGGCGCGACGGCCATGACGGCGCGGTGCTGGCGGCGTTCAACTTTGGCGACACGGAGCTGGCCGACTACACGCTGACCCTGCCCCGCGCGGGCAAGCTGACGAAGCTGCTGGACACCGACTGGCAGTGCTTCGGCGGCCGGACCGAGAAGCCGAAGCGGCTGGTCGGCAAGGCCTGCGGGGGTGAATTGAAGCTGACCCTGGCCCCGTTCAGCGGGCAGCTGTTTAAGCTGGTATAACTGCATACAAACAGGCCGCGCCTTTCCCGATACAGGATGGGCGCGGCCTGTTGCTGTACTGTAGGGGCCGGGCATGCCCGGCCCGCAGCTTTGCCGCTGCAACCCCTTTCGTGGTAGATTTGTAGGGAGGGGCCTTGACCCCTCCGCGGCGGCTAGAGGGCTGGCCGCCCTACAAGCTCCCGCAAACGGGGAGTGTAGGGGAGGGATTCATCCCTCCCGCGGGGCGTCGGGGACGCCGCCCCCTACAGGCGGAACCCGCAGGCGCTTCTGATGCCGAAAGTGAGCATTGACGTTAAACCCTCCGGGTAGAATGGCTTCCCCCGCGGGGGAAGCTGTCAGCGGCCCCGCCCGCTGACTGATGAGGGGCGAGCCTGCCATTATTGCGTGTTTACGGCTTGCTGCGGCAAGCTCTCCCCTCGTCCGGCCCTGCGGGGCCACCTTCTCCCCCAAGGGGAGAAGGCAAAGAAAAATTCACCGCCCCCAATACTCCTCCACGATCTCCCGTTCCACAAACGGTTCCTTGATTCCGCCGCGCTCTATCGTTGTCTCGTGGCCCTTGCCTAAGATCGCGATAATATCCCCGGGCTGGGCGTGGTCGAGGGCGTAATAGATCGCCTGTCTGCGGTCCGGTATCTCGGCAAACGGTGTGGCCGGGTTGCCAAGGCGCAGCCCAGCGCGGATGTCCGCTAAAATGTGCTCCACGGGCTCGCCGCGGCTGTTATCCTCGGTGATGATGCAGAAATCCGCCAGCCGTGCGCAGACCGACCCCATGCCGAACCGGCGTAGGCGGCTGCGTGCGCCGCCGCAACCGAACACCGCGACAAGCCGCGTCGGGCGGTAGGCCCGCAGCGTGCGCAGCAGGCACTCGGCGGCGGCCTCGTTGTGGGCGTAGTCGATGACCACCGTGAACGGCGCGTCCAGCGGCACCGGCTCGACCCGCCCGCACACGACGGCCCCGGCCAGCCCGGCATGGATCGCGTCCTCACCCGCGCCCAGCACCCGCGCCGCCGTCAGCGCGGCCAGCGCGTTGTACACGCTGAACGCCCCGGGCATGCCCACGGCGTACCGTGCGCCGTCCACGGTAAACGCCGCGCCCAGCCGCCCGCCCGCGCGGGTCAGCGCAAAATCGGCGTCGGCGCGTACATCCGCCGGGCAGCCGATGCCGTAGGTCACGGCGCGGCAGGGGAGGCCCTGCATAATTTTCCCCACATGCGGGTCATCATTGTTGAAAACTCCCACGCGGCAGCGGCGGAACAGCGCCCGCTTCCAGAACAGATACTCCGCAAAATCCGCGTGTTCGTCGGGGCCGATGTGGTCGGGCGACAGGTTCGTGAACACCCCCACCGCAAATTCGATCTCCGCCACGCGGTCAAATTTCAGCCCGAGGCTCGAAACCTCCATGACGCAGGTGTCGCAGCCGTCGTCGGCCATGTGGCGCAAAAGCAGCTGCAGATCGCAGCTTTCCGGCGTTGTATGGTTCAAATCATGCCGGTGCCCGGGCCAGCAGACGCCGTTGGTGCCCACCAGCCCGACCCGCCGCCCGTCGGCCTGCAAAACGGCTGCCAGCAGGTGGGCCGTCGTCGTCTTGCCCTTCGTGCCGGTCACGCCGATCATCGTCATGGCGCGGGCCGGTTCGCTGTAGAGCCGCGCGGCCAGCGCCGCCATGGCCCGCCGCGGGTCGCCCGCCAGCAGCACGGCACACCCGGCGGGCAGGCCGGGCACATCATGGGTGCAGAGCACCGCCGCGGCCCCGGCAGCGACGGCCTGCGCCGCAAAGTCGTGGCCGTCGGCGTGCCGCCCGGGCAGACAGACGAACAGCGCCCCCGGCCCGGCACAGCGGGAGTCACAGCAGACGGACGTAATTTCGGTCAGGGCATCGCCGCGCAGAAGCCGACAGCCGGTGTTTTGGGTAAGCCGCCGCAGATCCATTCAGCATCACGCTCCAAAAAATTGCTCATACCAGATCAAAAAGCTGTATACGCACCAGATCTGCCGCCAGCAGTCGCCGCCGTGCAGGTGCTGGTTCAACATACTATGCAGCGCGCGCGGGTCAAAGAACTCCGCCGCTGCCGGGCGGCTGAACACGGCCCGCACCCGGCTGGTGTAAGGCTCCTGCCGCAGCCAGTCCCGCACCGGCACAGGAAAGCCGAGCTTTTTGCGCGCGGCGCTGGCGGCGGGCAGCGTGCGTGCCGCGGCCCGGCGCAGGGCAATTTTCGTCGTGCGCGCGTCGGCCTTGGCGGCAGCGGGCAGCGCGGCGGCCAGCGCCCAGACCTCCCGGTCCAGAAACGGCACCCGCAGCTCCAAACTGTGCGCCATGCTCATCTTGTCGGCCTTGAGCAGGATGTCCCCGGCCAGCCACAAATTTAAATCCACCTGCTGCATCCGGGTCACGGGGTCCAGTCCCTCGGTGGCGTCCCAGATAGCCTCGGTCAAAAACATCGGGTCGCCGTCCCCGGCGTAATTCGCCAGCAGGCGGCGCTTTTCGCGCTCATTGAACAGGGCCGTGGGGCCGAAATACCGCTCCTCCAGGCTCATGCCGCGCCGCACGAGAAAGTTCACCCCGCGCGCGGGCGGCAGCAGCGACGCCGCCGCCCCCAGCCCGGCCCGCAGCCAGGGCGGCAGGCGGTCATACCATCGCGCCGTGAAGGGGTCGCGGTAGATGTTGTACCCGCCGAACAGCTCGTCCGCGCCCTCGCCCGAGAGCACGACCTTGACGTCCTTCGCGGCCTCGCGGTTCAAAAAGTAGAGCGCCACGGCGGCAGCGTCGGCCAGCGGCTCGTCCATGTGGTACTGTACGGCGGGCACGGCGTCCCAGAACTCGCCGGGGCTGATGCGCCGCACGCGGTTGCGCACGCCGAGGCTGCGTGCCAGCGCCCGGGCGGGGAAGGACTCGTCGTACTTCGGCTCGGCGTAGCTGATCGTGTAGGTGCGCGCGGGGCGGGCCAGCGCGGTCAGGTAGGCCGAGTCCACGCCGCCCGACAGGAACCCCGCGACCTCGACGTCGGCGACCTTGTGCGCCGCCGCACTGCCGCGCAGGACTTCTTCGATCTCGGCAGGGGAGACCGGCGCGTCGCCGGGCAGGAAGGCAGGCTGCACCCACCGCGTCGTGCGGACGATGCCGTCGGAGAACTCGAGAAAATGCCCGGGCAGCAGCTTCTGCACGCCTGCAAAAAACGTATCCCGCCCCGGGGAATACTGGCAGGACAGGTAGAGCGGCAGCTGCGCGGTGTTGAGCCGCTTGGCAAACGACGGGTGGTCTAAAAACGCCTTGATCTCGCTGGCGAAAAGCAGCGTGCCGTCGGCGCAGCGGCAGTAGTACAGCGGCTTGATGCCGAACATATCCCGCGCACAGAACAGCACCCCGGCGCGGCGGTCCCACAGCGCAAACGCGAACATCCCGCGCAGCCGGGGCAGCAGCTCGCGGCCCCACTGCTCCCACCCGTGCAGCAGGACCTCGGTGTCGGTGCGGGTGGCAAAGGTGTGGCCCAGCGCCGTCAGCTCGGCGGTCAGCGCACGGTAGTTGTAGATTTCGCCGTTGAAAACGACGACTAAGTTTTTATCCTCACTGTACAGCGGCTGTGCGCCGCCCTCTAAGTCGATGATGGCCAGACGGCAGTGGCCGAGCGCCGCGGGCCCCTCCACAAAGGTGCCCTGCCCGTCGGGGCCGCGGTGGGCAATGCGCGCCAGCATGGGGGCCAGCGCCGCCGCGTTCGCTGCGCCGTGCCCCGCGATAAAGCCTGCGATTCCGCACATGGTTTTGCGTCCTTTCCCGGCAGTGCAACCTGCCGTTACCGCTTTGTCAGCTTAACTTGCTGGTATTTTACCACGTTCTGTGGTAGAATCATGTCAGAAAAAAGAGGAAAGAGGGCGAGCGTATGACACTGGGGCAGAATATCCAGAATGCGCGCAGGGCGCAGGGGCTGAGCCAGGAGGCACTGGCTGAAAAAATCGGCGTCAGCCGCCAGGCGCTGGGCAAGTGGGAGAAGGATACCGCCCTGCCCGGGCTGGACAATCTGCAGGCGCTGGCTGCGGCGCTGGGCATCGGCGTGGACGCACTGCTGGGCACGGAGAACGCCGACCCCGCCGTGCCCGCCGTGACGCTGGACGCGCTGCGGGACCTGCTGGCCGCCCGCGATGCCGAGGAAAAGCGCCGCCGCCGCTTGTGGGGCTGTGCCGGGGGCGCGGCGTTCATCGTACTGGCCGGGCTGCTGGCGGGCGTGGCGCTGCAATATGAGCGGCAGATCAGCGCGCTGAACCAGAACTATGCGGCCATCCAGTCCAGCTACGCCGCCCAGCAGGCGGAGCTGTCGGCGCAGATTTCGGAATTGCAGGACGCCGTCCGGATGGGCGAGGCCACGGTTCTGGACTGGCGCTGGCTGCCCGTGGACAAGCTGCACCGGGACGCCGATAAAAGCTGGATGCCCGTGCAGGTGCAGGTCACGCCGCGCACGACCCGCGACGGTGCGACGGCCCGGCTGGCTGTGCGCTGCGGGGACGATACGCAGCTGTACGAAATGACCGCCGCGCCCGACGGCAGCTTTGCGGCGGACGGTATCGTTTTTACGGTGGGCAGCACCTATGAATTGAGCGTGCAGTGGACGGCTGACGGCGTGACCACCAACGAGACGCTGGGGACCGTGGATTTCAACGACGAGATGACCGAGCCGCAGATCATCTGGGGCGCGGCGGGCAGCAGCCTGGACTTTGGGTATTCCGTGCAGCGGGTCGGCAATAAGCAGTACCGCCTGACCCTGACCTGCTACCCTGTGGAGGTGCAGGTGGACGCCCCGCCGTGGATGCAGCCTGCGCAGGTGGAAATCGACCTGCGCCTGAACGGCGACGCCGGGGAGCCGACAGCCACCGCCGTACTGGATTGCGAGGGCGAGTCCAGCTATGGCAATTCCTCCCGCACCGAGAGCGTCTGGAACGGCACGTTCTACAGCGATGACGTGGTAAACGGCTGGGAGTACGACGGCGAGACGCTGCCGAAGTACGTTGTGCGTGTGACAGACACGAATGGAAATGTCTGGACGGAGGAAATGCCGCTGAGCAAGAAATAATAGGAAGCCTTCCCCCTTGGGGGAAGGTGCCCGAGGCCCCGCCCGAGGGCGGATGACTGTCTCTTATACACATC
>OJRN01000096.1_pt1 | contig 48922 bp, 40 predicted proteins | sample 1599211 | NCBI WGS metagenome assembly OJRN01 (sample SAMN03922532, study PRJEB24848) | human gut metagenome | isolation source: stool sample | host: Homo sapiens | place: Germany | collected 2010-05
GTACGCTTCCGTTAAGAACGACGGCAAGAGCATGGGCATGCTGATCGAGAAGTACATCGGCAAGACGGGCCGCAAGCTGTTCCTGCTGTTCTGCTGGCTGTTCTGCGGCATCGTCATTGCTGCTTTTGCAGACATGGTTGCCGGCACCTTCAACGCCTTTGACGCCGACGGCGCACAGGTCGAGGCCGCCTTCACCAACGGCTCTGCGGGCATGGTCTCCATCATGTTCATGGTGTTCGCCGTCATCTTCGGCCTGATCCAGAAGAAGTTCAACTTCTCCGGCTGGAAAGAGGCCGTCGTCGGCATCGCCTTTATCGTGCTGTCCTTCGTGGTCGGCATGAACTGCCCCATCATCCTGGGCAAGGCTGCCTGGAGCTACATCACCTTCATCTACATCTTCTTTGCGGCGGTCCTGCCCATGTGGCTGCTGAAACAGCCCCGTGACTACATGACTACCTTCATGTTCGGCGCTATGATCGCCGGTGCGATTGTCGGCCTGCTGGTCGCCCACCCCACCATGAACCTGCCCGTTTTCACCGGCTTCAACAATGAGAAGCTCGGCACCATGTTCCCCATCCTGTTCGTCACGGTTGCCTGCGGTGCGGTCTCCGGCTTCCACAGCCTGGTTTCCTCCGGTACTTCTTCCAAGACCGTTGAGAACGAGAAGGACATGCTGAAGGTCGGCTACGGTGCCATGGTGCTCGAGAGCCTGCTGGCTGTCCTGGCCCTCTGCGTTGCCGGTGCTGCCGCTGCTGCGGACGGCACCCCCGCCGCCGGTACCCCGTTCCAGATCTTCAGCCGCGGCGTCGCAGGCTTCTTTGAGATGTTCGGCGTGCCCGTTTCCATCGCTACCGTCTTTATGACGATGTGCGTTTCCGCTCTGGCCCTGACCAGTCTGGACGCCGTGGCCCGTATCGGCCGCATGAGCTTCCAGGAGCTGTTCAGCGTGGATGACATGGAGCACGCCGAGGGCTGGCGCAAGCTGTTCTGCAACGTCTACTTCTCCACCTTTGTCACGCTGGCGTTCGGCTTCCTGCTGACCCAGATCGGCTATGCCAATATCTGGCCTCTGTTCGGTTCCGCTAACCAGCTGCTCAGCGCTCTGGTCTTGGCTACCCTGTGCGTCTTCCTCAAGGTCACGGGCCGCAACAACAAGATGCTGTTCCCGCCGCTGGTCATCATGCTCTGCGTCACCTTCACCGCACTGGTGCAGCGCCTGATTGCAATGGTCAAGGCCATCTCTGCCGCTGCCGCCACTGCCATCCCCGCCGGTGAGACCACCTGGGGCGCTGTCTTTATCGCCAACGGTCTGCAGCTGATCCTTGCGATCCTGCTGATCGTCCTGGGCCTGAACATTGTGTTCCACAGTGTCAAGAGCTACAAGTCCAGCGAAAAGAACAGCGAAAAGGCTTCTGTTTAATCCAAACAGCACTTGACAAATATACCGTATTGAGGTAATATTTATTCAGCCGCAATGGCGCGGCATTACACTGCACCATTCGGCAGTCATAAGGCATTTGGCCCCGGTGCTCCGCACAGTGGAACACCGGGGCTTTTTGCATGAATATGAGGGAAATTTATAAAGGAGACCATGAACCATGAAGCTTAAAAACACGCTGGCCCTGAGCCTTGCCGCTGTGATGGCCGCCGGTCTGACCGCCTGCGGCTCTAGCGCCGACACCGCTTCCGCCGCCTCCCCTGCTGCGGATTCCACCGCAGCCGAGAGCACCGAGGCCGCCGCTGACACCACCGCCGCCCCGGACGGCGACGGTGACCCCACCACTCTGACCGTTGCCATGGAGTGCGCCTACGCCCCCTACAACTGGACCCAGAACGATGATGCCAACGGCGCTGTGGAGATCCGCGGCTCCAGCGACTACGCCTACGGCTACGACGTCATGATGGCCAAGAAGATTGGCGAGGCGCTGGGCCAGAAGGTCCAGATCGTCAAGCTGGACTGGGACAGCCTGATCCCCGCCGTCATGAGCGGCGACGTGGACTGCGTCATTGCCGGTCAGTCCATCACGGCGGAGCGCGCCGCGCAGGTCGATTTCAGCGACCCGTACTACTATGCCTCCATCGTCACCCTGACGAAGAAGGACAGCGCTTATGCCAATGCTGCAAGCGTGGCTGACCTGGCCGGTGCCACCGCCACGAGCCAGCTGGGCACCATCTGGTATGACACCTGCCTGCCGCAGATCGAGAACGCCAACATCCTGCCCGCGCAGGAGACGGCCCCCGCCATGCTGGTAGCCCTGAACAGCGGTGCGTGCGACATCGTCGTCACCGACCACCCTACCGGCCAGGCTGCTCTGACCGCCTATCCCGACCTGGTCATGCTGGACTTCGGCGGCGGCGACGGTGACTTCCAGGTCAGCGACGAGGACATCAACATCGGCATCTCGATGAAGAAGGGCAACACCGCCCTGAAGGACGCCATCAATAAGGTGCTGGCCACCATGACCACCGACGACTACAACACCATGATGGACGAAGCCATCAGCGTACAGCCCCTGAGCGAGTAATTTTGCCCGCCTGCCCCTGCCGTTTTGCGCGGCAGGGGCCTTGGTGTTAGTGAAGCTGAGGAATCATAAAGGAGAATCTCATGCAAGACTTTTTCGCAAACTGTGCCACAGTGCTGCAAAAGTACGGCTTCTCGTACCTGCGCGGCGCGGGCACGACCCTGCTGCTGGCGCTGGTCGGCACGTTTTTCGGCTGCCTGATTGGCTTTGCGGTGGGCGCTTTGCAGACCATCCCCGTTGACAAGCAGCGTGACCCCGTGTGGAAGCGCGTGCTGCTGAAGATCCTGCACATCTTCCTGCGCTGCTATGTGGAGCTGTTCCGCGGCACACCCATGATCGTGCAAGCCGTGTTCATCTACTACGGCCTTTTGCAGGTGTTCGGCATCAAGATGGGCATGTGGCAGGCCGGCTTCTTCATCGTGTCCATCAACACCGGCGCGTACATGGCCGAAACGGTCCGCGGCGGCATTGTCTCCATCGACCCGGGCCAGACCGAGGGCGCGAAGGCCATCGGCATGAACCACTGGCAGACGATGCTGCACGTCATCCTGCCGCAGGCGCTGCGCAACATCATCCCGCAGATCGGCAACAACTTCATCATCAACATCAAGGACACGTCTGTTTTGAGCGTTATCTCGATCACCGACCTGTTCTTTGTACACAAGAGCGTTGTCGGTGCGCTGTACACCTACTTTGAGAGTGCGACCATCGTCATGGTCATCTACCTGACGATGACGCTGTTCGCCAGCTACCTGCTGCGCCTGTGGGAAAAAGCGCTGGACGGCCCGCAGAACTACGACCTGAACACGACTGACTCGCTGGCCTACACCAGCGGCATGTACAATGCCCCGGACCCGAACCATGAGTCCCAGAATCTGGATATGAAGGGAGGCGCAGCCCATGTCTGAGCCTGTTATCGAGGTGCGCCACCTCTCCAAGAGTTTCGGCACCCATGTTGTTTTGCGTGACGTGGACTTTACCGTCAACGCGGGCGACGTGACCTGCATCATCGGCGCGTCCGGCAGCGGCAAATCCACGCTGCTGCGCTGCATCAATCTGTTGGAGACGCCCACGAACGGCAAGGTGCTGTTCCACGGCAGTGACATCACGGCCACGGGGAGCGACCCCTGCGCCTACCGCGCCAAGGTGGGCATGGTGTTCCAGAGCTTCAACCTTTTTAATAACATGACCGTGCTGGACAACTGCACCGCGGGCCTGCGCTATGTGCTGCACCAGGACAAAGAGACCGCCAAAAAGACCGCACTCGAGAATCTGGAGAAGGTCGGCATGGCCCCCTACATCCACGCCAAGCCGCGCCAGCTTTCCGGCGGCCAGAAGCAGCGCGTTGCGATTGCCCGCGCCCTAGCGATGCAGCCCGAGGTGCTGCTTTTCGACGAGCCGACGTCCGCCCTTGACCCGCAGATGGTCGGTGAAGTGTTGGCCGTCATGCGCCAGCTGGCCAAAGAGGGCCTGACGATGATCGTCGTCACCCACGAGATGGCCTTTGCCCGCGACGTTTCGAGCCACGTCGTCTACATGGCCGACGGCGTCATCTGCGAGGAAGGCACCCCCGCCGACATTTTTGAGCACCCGCAGAATGCAAAGACCGTGGAGTTCCTGAGCCGGTTCCGGCAGGCGTAAATTGGTATAAATACTAAAGGTCGTGCTGACGATGGATCGTCGGCACGACCTTTTTTGTTTGTGATACCGGGATACGGCCCGGGAGGGAGGAATCCCGCCCCATGATGCAAAAGATAAGGGGGCAATAATGGCAAGGCTGCGGGCGGCATATATGCCGCCCCTACAGAGCAATGATTTAAAGCAGAGTCCATCCCAAAATCAGCAGCCGTTTAACCCTGCGGGGGTTCGGGCTGCTGCCGTCTGTCATGCAGAAGGCACCAAAAATCAGCAGCCGTTTAACCCTGCGGGGGTTCGGGGGAACTCCCGAGTTTAAGGTGGAGGAAGGCCCACAGGCGTTAAGCGCGAACAGTAATACTGCGTTCGCGTAGCCTGTGGGCCTTCCGACTTCCTTTTTGGGGTTCTTAGGGGCGTGCAGCCCCTAAGTCGCGGGTCCCGCTTGGCGGCGCACAACGAGCGCCGCCAGTTTGCTTCGCAAACACGCTCTTGCGGTTGATTGCCCCGCGGGGGCAATCATTGTGCGCTCCCCAGTTTCGCTGCGCTCAACTGTGGCCCCACGCGCACAACCCCGCACTGCGTCGAAACAGCGGCAGTTTTCTTTGGTTCTTTCTTTTGCTGCCAAAAGGAAGAACAACCTCCCGGGAGGCAGCCGTTCCCGGTTTACGCCAGCGGCACGTCGATCTCATCCTCGATGGCAAAGCTGTAGATCGTCAGCTTTGTCACCGGTACGGCCAGCCGCTGGGCAAATGCGCGGCGGTAGAGCCTTAACTGCGCGGCGTACTCGTCAATGTAATATTGGGCGTCGCGGCTGCGGTCCGTCTTGTAGTCAAGGATCTCCGCGTGCTCGTCAAAGACCAGCACCAGATCGGCAATGCCCTGCACCAGCACCTCCGCCGCGGCGGCACTCCCCTGCCCTGCGGCGGGCGTGACCTCGGCGGCGGGCAGGGCCGTGATGAACGGTTCCTCCCGCAAAATTTGCTTTGCCAGCCGGATGCGCCGCCAGACCGCACTTGCAAAGAAGGGCCGCACGGCGTCCAAATCGAGCTTGTCCGCCAGCGCAGGGTCAAGCAGCTGCAAGTCGGTCTGCCGCCTGACCTCGGCGTCCAGATCGGGCGCGGGGCCGTCAAACGGCACGCTCTGCATAAAGGCGTGGATGGCTGTGCCGCGCTCGGCCCCGGTCATGCCGGTTTTCTGCAAGAACGCGGGGCGCTCCAGCGCTACGGGCCGCGCCGCGTGGGCCACGGCGCTGACGCTGACCTTGGCGGGCACCTTTTCCAGCGCCGCGCGCGGACTGCGCCAGGCAAAGCTGGCCTTCAGCATTTCCACCACTGCCGGGTTTGCCGCGGGGGCGGGCGGTGCGGGCGGCTGTTCGGTCTCCTCCGGCAGGGGCAGCACGCGGATGGCCAGCGGCGCGCGGTGCAGCCCGTAATGCGGCAGAAAGCTCGTGTACTCCCACAGTGCGCTGCTGTCCGGGTGGAGCAGCGCCGCGGTCAAGATCCAGCCCGCCCAGCTCGTCATGCTGCGCATGGCCTCGGGGCCGGTGGCCTCGGCGGCAGCGCAGAGTGCCGGGAGCTTGAGGGAGGACGCCGTCTTTTTCAGCGGCACCGTGATAAGTAAAGCGTCCTGTGCGCGGGTCAGCGCCACATACAAAACGCGCATTTCCTCGCTCAATGTCTCGGTGCGGATGGCCTGTGCCAGCGCCGCGTAAGGCAGCGTTTTGAACCGCTTGGCCGCACGGGGCACGCGCAGCATGACGCCGACGCCCAGCCGGCTATGGGTCAGCACCGGGCGGATGGCGTCGCTCTGGTTGAATTTGTGGTCGGTGTCGGCCACGAACACCACGGGAAATTCCAGTCCCTTGGAGCGGTGCACCGTCATGATCGAGACGCACCCGGGCCGGGTCTGGCCGCCTGCGCTCTGGCTCAAACCGCCGTTGGCCGCAGCGGCGTCCATGGCGCGGATGAGCGACGGCAGGCCCGCCCGGCCTGCACCGGCAGCCCAGGCCGTAAAGCTCAACAGGTCCTCGCGGCAGCGCGGGCCGTCGGGCAGTGCGCCCACCGCGGCCAGATAGCCGGTGCGGGCCAGCAGCTCCTCGATCAGCTCGTCCACCGGCAGCGTGCGGGCCAGGCGGCGGTATTCGGTCAGGGCGTCGGTGAACAGCGCAAACCGCTGCGGCTCGCTGTAGAGCACCGCGCCGTACAAACTGCCTGTGGGCCGGGCGCGGCGCAGCGCCACAAGGTCGTCCGCCGTGTAGGGGAACATCGGGCTTAACAGCACCGCCGCCAGCGGGATGTCCTGCGCGGGGTTGTCGATGACGCGCAGCAGCGCCGCAAACGGGCGGATGTGCGGCTCGTCCAGCAGGTCGGTGGCGGAGTCCGCAAACACCGGGATGCCCGCGGTGCGCAGCGCACCCTCGTAGGCCGCAAAGCCCTTGCGCCCGCGCAGCAGAATGCAGAAGTCATCGTACCGGCAGGGCCGCGGGCCGTCCTTGCCGCGCACGGGGAAGCCCTGCCCGACCATCTCGGCAATGCGGCGGGCAATGACGGCAGCGTCGCCGTCCACGTCTGCGCCGTCGATGACGTCGATCTCGCACATGCCCTGATAGGCCGCGTCCTTATCGCCGCCCACCACAAGCCGCTGGCCGTCGCCGTAATCGACGCCGCCCAGCCCCCGGGAGAAGAAGGTCTCAAACAGATAGTTGATGCCCGCAATGACGCCGGGCGCACTGCGGAAGTTCGCGTCCAGCGCCAGCGTGGACGGCAGCGGCGCGGGCTGCGGGTGGGGCTGCCAGCGCTGCTGCTTGTCCACAAAGATGCCGGGGTCAGCCAGTCGGAAGCGGTAGATGCTCTGCTTGATGTCGCCGACGAAGAACAGATTGTCGGCCTCGGGCCGTGCCAGTGCAAAATAAATCGCGTCCTGCAGTGCATTTGTGTCCTGATACTCGTCCACCAGCACGGCGGCGTACCGCGCGCTGACCGTGGCGCAGAGCGGTGTGCGCTCGTTGGTCTCGGTCAGCAGCAGGTCCAGCGTCAGGTGTTCATAATCCGCGTAGTCCAGTACTTTTTCAGCGCACTTGGCCGCAAAGCAGTTGTCGGCAAACGCCTGGGTCGCCCGCACCAGCGCGGCCACCAGCGGCGCGGCGCGGCGGCGGTCTGCGGCGAACTCCTCCGCCGTGCAGAGCAGCACGTCCTTTTGCAGGCTCGTCATCTGGTCCTTGGCACGGTCCCGCAGCTGGGACGCGGCGGACGCACACTGGTTGGCATCCTTGCCGCCCTTGACGCTGCCCGCGCGCCGCCAGCCGGTCAGGACGGCGTCCAGCGCAGCCAGGCTCTTGTCCCAGTCGCCTTCCTTTAGATAGTAGCAGAGGTTTTTCACCCGCGCGGCGTCGTCCTGCATGACGGCGGTGTAGGCCCGGTCTGCAGCCTCGTCGCGGGCCGCAATGGCTGCGCCGCTTTCCAGCAGCGTTTTGGCACCCTGTGCACGGGCCAGCGCAATGCCCAGCAGTTCTTTGCCCCAGAGCGTATCCTTCGGCGGGGCGTCCTGCTGCCACATTGCGGCAAAGGCCGCCAGCGATGCCGCCGGGTGGGGCAGCGCACGAGTAAAGTGGTAGAGGTCGAGGATCGCGTCCCCCGCCGTATTGTCGGTGCGGCCCCGGTCATACAGGTCGGCAAAGGCGCGGAAGTCAGGGTCCTGATAGGCAGTCTCCAGCGTCGCGGCCAGCGTCTCCTGCTCAATACGGGCCAGATCGGCCTCGTCCGCCGTCTCAAAATCCGGCGGTACATCGAGCATCGCAAAGTGCTGCTGCACAAAATGCAGGCAGAACGCATCCACCGTGCCGATGGACGCACGCTGCAACAGCAGCTGCTGGCTGCGCAGATGCAGATCGCCGGGGTGGGCGCGGACCTCCTGCGCCAGGCGGGTCGTGATGTCGGCGCGCAGCTTGGCCGCAGCGGCATTCGTGAAGGTCATAATGAGCAGCTGGTTCGCGTCCACCGGGTGGACCGGGTCGGTGATAAGCCCGACGACGCGCTCGACCAGCACGCGGGTCTTGCCGGAGCCGGCAGCCGCCGAGACCAGCAGACTGCCGCCCCGCGCGGAGATGGCCGCCGCCTGCGCCGGGGTAAATTGAATTTTGGGTTGTTCGGGCATGGAGTGTCTCCTTTATGTTGCCTGGCGGGAAGGCCGCGGGTAACGGACAGGCTGCAAAGCCCTTCCGGCCATCGCTGGCGCTCGGCCACCTCCCCTGCAAGGGGAGGCTTTTTGCGCGGGCTCCGCCCGCGGGAAAGGCTCCTCACGAAGTGGGGAGCTGGCCAAGCGAAGCAAGGCCTGAGGGGCTCTGCCGCCTTACGGCAGCCGCACACTTTTTACTCCGCAAACGGGTCGTCCTTGATGTTGATCGTGCGCTCGTGCTCGCCGTCGCGGTGGGTGCAGGCGCAGCGGAACTCACAGTAGGTGCAGGGGGATCTACCGCCGGTGCAGAGCGGCTCGGCGTCAATGCGGCCGCTGTACAGATTCTTCGCCATATCGATGAGAAGTCCGTCCAGATGGTCGCGGATGCGGCCCAGCTTGGCCGTGTCGGCCAGCGTGCTTTTGGCGTTCAGCGGCTTGCCGGTCTTGGCGCTGAAGGACAGCGGCACAAACTCGCCGGTGCCCTTCGTGTCCATGGCGCGGTAGATGCTCTCCTCGTCCAGCAGCAGGCCGTTCATCGGGTAGGTCGGGGCGGGGTCGGCATCGTCGCCCAGCTCGCTGCGGTCCACGCTCTTGGGCGCGGGGTCGGCCAGCAGGTATTCGACGCCCGCCGCCGTCGCGCCCGGGAACTGCCGCCTGGCGTTGCGCTCCAGCGTGAAAAGATACAAAAGCATCTGGCAGTCGAGGCCGCAGTAGACCTCCTTCAGCTTAAACTCCTTGCCGCCGGTCTTGTAATCGACGACGCGCAGGTAGGTGCGGCCCAGCTTTTCCAGCGGCATGGCATCGACGCGGTCCACCGTGCCGACGATGCGCACGGTATGGCCCGCGCCGTCGTCCAGCTCCACCGGGTCAACGCGGGGCGCGTCGGGGTCGTCGGCGTCGGGACGGTCATCAATGCGCAGCTCAAACGCGACGGGCTGAAAGCCCGACTGCCGCAAATCGCGCTGGATGAACCCCAGCAGCCCCACCAGATTGCGGCGGATGCGCCCGACAAGGTACTCCATCCGCAGTGTCATGCCGGGCAGGTTGGCTGCGGTGTACTCGTCCACCAGATCGTTGACGAGCGTCTCCAATTCCTCCGGTGTCAGGTCCTTAAACGCCTCACCCTGGCGGCGCAGGGCGTTTTCCAGTACCCAGTGGGTCAGCGTGCCGCTGATGTTGGGGGCCAGCTCGGCCTTCTGGCGCGGCGCGGCCTTTAAAATGTACTGCAAAAAGTAGCCGAACGGGCAGTATTGGTATTTTTCGAACCGGGTCGGGCTGATGTGCAGCCCCGGGCCGAGCAAGGCCTCCAGCGCAGCGGTGTCCTCGACGCGCTGCTCCGCACCGGCGGTGTCGGCGGCGCGGCGGACGGCCTCATAGCCGGGGGCCAGATTCGGGCTTTCGTCCAGCACGGCGCGGACGGCGGCACCGGCAGCACCCTGCCCGGGGTCCTGCGTCAGCGTACCGAGTATATCCAGCGCGGCGGCGGGGGCCGCCGCCAGCTGCACCGCGGTGGGCGCACAGGGCGGCACGTTCAGGTATTGCAGCACCGGGGCCAGCGCGGCGCTGGCGGGGGCCGTGTCCCCGGCATGGGCGGCGGTGGGCCAGCTCAACCAGAGATACTTCCGTGCGACGGTCAGCGCCTTATAAAAGCAGATGCCTTCGCGCAGGACTTTATTGGCAAAGCAGTCGGGCAGCTCGGCCCCCTGCGCCATCATCATGTCGCGGTCCGCGTGGGTCAAAAGCCCCTGGTCTCCGGGCGTCTGTGGGAACTCGCCCTCCAAAAGGCCCACCACAAACACGGCATCGGTCTCGGGCAGGCGCATACGGCCCGCCGTCGTCACAATGACGCTGTCAAGGCTCTGCGGTATGTGTCCCATATCCGTCGTGCGCAGCAGCAGCGTGAACAGCTCGGCGTAGTCCGCGGGGGCAAAGACCTCATCCCCCAGCAGCCGCGCCAGCTGGTCCAGCAGACCCATGACAACGTTCCACTCCCGCAATACTTCATCTGCGTCGGGCAGACGGCCCCGGTCACGCAGCGCGGCGGCCAGACGGTTCAGCGCATCCTCGGCTCCGAGGGACTGCAAGAACAGGTAAAGCTGCTTTGTCAGCGCGGCGGCGGGCGCACCGGCGGCCTTTTTCACAAAGGCGGCGACGCGCTCCATCAAAAACGCGCGGGCGGCCTCGGCGTCGGCAAGCGTCTGCACGTCCTGCTCTGTGTCGCGCCCGGCATAGCCAGCCGCGCTGCGGGTGAAGGTCCCGCGCCAGTCGGCGGCGGTCAGCGGCCAGGTGTAGGCATAATTTTCCAGTGCGCACTGCTGGGTGTCAGGCAGGTCAACAAGGCCGGTTTTCAGCAGACGCAGCACGCTGCGGCTCGACACACCGCGCAGCAGATCCAGCGCGGCGTGCACGGCGCGGGCCGGGGCGGTATTCTCGGGGCTGGTTGCCTCGTCGCAGAAAAGCGGGATGTTCTGCAGGCGGAACTCATACCGCAGCGGCGCTAAGTACTGGTCGGCATTGCGGCAGATGACCGCCATGCGGCTGTAGGGCGTGCCCTGCCGTGCGCGGGCGGCGATCTCGGCGGCGACAGCCTTGGCCTCGGCCTGACGGGACGCCGCGGCGTGGTAGGTGATGGCCGGGTGCGCGGGGTCAACGGTAAGCTCCGGCGTGTAGGCCGGGTCGGCCAGCAGCAGGTTCAGCTCGGCCAGCGCGGGGGCGTCGGCGTGGCGTCGGTCCGCGGTCAGGACCTCGGTGTGGGTGGGGATGTTCGCATCGTTCGCCATCCGCTTTAACGTGTGGATGACATGCTTCGCGCCGCTGAACAGCCCCATGCCGCCGTCTGAATCCTGCTCACCGTCGCAGCACAGGCAGACCGTCACGTCGGCCACCGGCAGCATGGCCGCCAGCAGGGCACGCTTGGGCGCGTTGAAGGTGTCGAACTCGTCGATGAAAACGGCCCGCCCCGCGAAGAATTCCGCGTCCAGCCGCTCCGCCGCGCGCTGCTGGCGGTCCCCCGGGTCCATGGCGCTCTGGGCCAGCAGCCCCTCGTAGGCGTTGTAAATGAGTGCCAGCTCGTCGAGCTTTTCGCGGTCCGCGCCGGGCGTTTTGGCGTATTCCGCCAGCATTTCCGGCGTGACACCGGCGCTTTTCAGCTCGCTGATCGTCTGGGCGGCCTTCTCGCAGAAGGCCGCGCTGCGGCGCTGGCGGCTGTAGTAGACGACCTTGTCCAGCAGCGAGTCCGCCGCGCGGCGCAGCAGCAGCGCGCGGCCCGCCTCGGTCAGCGTCGGCACCGCCGCCCCGCCGTAGCGGCGCAGCAGCGCCTCCGACAGTGAGGTGAAGGAGTAGCTATCCACATAGGCGGACAGGCTGTCGCCGAGCGTGCGGTAGAGCACGCCTTCCGTGGAGGATGTGAACTGCTCCGGCACGATCAGGATGCTGCGCTCTCCCCGCTCCGCGCGGGTGCGCAGCTCTGCCAGCATTTGATAGGATTTACCGGACCCGGAGGGGCCGAGGATAAAATTCAGCATGGTAGTTTCCTTTTTAAAAGGCGTTTTTAAATAAAAAATAATAAATAAGAAATAATAAAGAAGGTGGCGTTTTTGCCTGCGGCAAAAACAAAATGTAGGGGCGGATTCCATATCCGCCCGGGGCGTTCCCGGCGCGATACACCTTGCGGGCGCATATAGAATGCGCCCCTACGGCTATTTTTTTGAGCGGTGCGCAGCGCCGCGATCCACCGCATTTATTATTTATTATTTTTTATTTATTATTTGCATAACGGCGTCTTTCACCGCCCATCGCACCTCATATCTTCCAAACACCAGCGCGTTTTCCGCTTTCGTGGGGTAGTCAGACTGTGCGCCGGAAAGGCAGAGAGCCGGGTAGAGGACGCAGAACCAGTTGCGGCCCTGTGCGCCGCCCAGTTCAATGCGCAGGGCAGTGTACTCCCCGCCGGGCAGGGCAAAGCTGCCGTAATCCCGGGCCGCAAAGGCAAACCGCTCCAGCCGCAGGCGGGCGGTCTGGGCACTGTGGGCGCGGTGCAGGGCATTGTCCGCGGCGTTTTGCAGCGCGGGCAAAGCGGTTTGCAGCGCCGCCGCGGCCTGCTGCGGGGTGTCGGCCCGGGTCACTGCTTCCGGGATGGCCGCCAGCACGGCGTCCCGCACCTGCAATTTCAGCAGCTGGTCGTCCCAGGTATCGCTGCTGGCCAGGATATGCAGCCGGATCGTATCAGCCCGCACCCGGGCGGCGGTGCGCTGGTGCCAGTCGGCCAGCGCGGTAAGTACAAGCGTCAGTGCCAGCCCCAGGCCAACGCCCAGCTCCAGCACACGGCGGGTATGGCTCGTCATAACACATTTCCCCTTTCAACCGGAGTATGGGATGAAAGGGGAAACTCTAAGCATTATTTTTTTGCCCCAAACAGGCGGCGGACCGTCACACGGGGGCCGCCGTGGGTCGGCTTGCAGAGATAGACCTGCTTGTAGCCGTTTTTCAAGGCGGCTACAGCGCTGCGGGCGGCGTTCTCGTCGTCAAAAATGCCGAACACCGCCGCGCCGCTGCCGGTCATCTGGGCCATGACGGCCCCATGCTCCCGCAGCGTCTTGCAGATAGCGGGCGTCTCCACCGCACCAGAGCAGTGCTCCAGCGCGTTGCCGCCCGCGGCGCAGACCCCGGCCAAATTGCAGTCACGGATGGCCTGCTCCTGCGCCTCGCAGTCGGGGTGGACAGGGCTGCCCATCGTGTCATACCGGGCGAACGCCTCAGGCGTCGAGACACCGACGCTGGGCATCGCCACCACGAACCGGCAGTCCGGGCAGGGCGGCAGGGCCTTCATCAGGTCGCCCACGCCGCGCACGCGGCAGGTGCCGCCCAGCAGCGCAAACGGCACGTCCGCGCCGATGCCCGCACCGATGGCACACAGTTCGCTCATGGACAGGTGCGCACCGTACAGCTCATTCAGGCCGACGAGCACGCCGGCGGCGTCGGCACTGCCGCCCGCCATGCCCGCGCGGACCGGCACGCGCTTGTAAATCGTCATATCAACACCGGCCAGCAGGCCCGTGTAGTCAAAAAAGGCCAGCGCCGCCTTGACGGCGGTGTTCTTGTCGTTGACCGGCACAAAGCTGCCGGGCAGCGTCAGGGACAGATCATTGCTGCGGCGCAGCGTGATTTTTTCATACAGATCAATCGTCTGCATGACCATATCCAAATCATGGTAGCCGTTGGGCAGCGTGCCCACAACGTCCAGCGACAGGTTCAGCTTAGCCGGGGCCAGCACCGTTACCGAGCGGTATTGCATAGGGGTCACTCCTGTTTTTACTTTTTTATCCAGCCGTGTTCGGTCAAAAATTCGCGGATGCGCTTCATCGCGGTCTGCAAATGGTCTACGCTGTAGGCGTAGCTGATGCGGGCATAGCCCTCGCCGGAGGCACCGAACGCCGAGCCGGGGATGATGGCGACCTCCTTTTCCCGCAGCAGCTGCTCGCAGAACTCGCTGCTGGTCAGGCCGCTGATCTGGATAGACGGGAACACGTAGAATGCACCCCGCGGCTCAAAGCAGGTCAGGCCCATATCGTTCAGCGCCTTGACGACGTAGCGGCGGCGGCGGTTGTATTCGTCGCGCATCATCTCGATCTGGTCGTCGCACTGGCGCAGCGCCGTGATGGCCGCGTACTGGCTCGTGGTCGGCGCGGACATGATGCAGCTCTGGTGGATCTTCGTCATGACTTTGACAAGCGGTGCCGGACCGGCGGCGTAGCCGAGCCGCCAGCCGGTCATGGCGTAGGACTTGGAGAAGCCGTTGACCACAATCGTGCGCTCCGCCATGCCGGGCAGCGACGCAATCGAAACGTGGCGGTCCAGGCCGTAGGTCAGCTCGGAGTAAATTTCGTCGGACAGCACCAGCACATTCGTCTCGCGCAGGACGGCGGCGATCTCCTCCATCTCGGCGGCACTCATGACTGCGCCCGTGGGGTTGTTGGGATACGGGAAGATCAGCAGCTTCGTCCTGGGCGTGATAGCCGCGCGCAGCTGGTCGGCGGTCAGGCGGAACTGATCCTCGGCGCGGGTGGCAATATGCACAGGCACGCCGCCGGTCAGCTGGGTGATCGGCTCATAGCAGACAAAGCACGGCTCCGGGATGATGACCTCATCCCCGGGCTGGACCACCGCACGGATGGTCAGGTCGATGGCCTCGCTGCCGCCGACGGTGACCAGGATGTTTTCCTCTTTATAGTGCAAATCAAAGCGGCGCTGTAAGTAATTGCAGATCTCGCCGCGCAGCTCCTTTAAGCCGGAGTTGGCCGTATACTTGGTGCGGCCCAGCTCCAGGCTGCGGATGCCCGCGTCGCGGACGCTCCACGGCGTTTTAAAGTCCGGCTCCCCGACGCCCAGCGAGATGCAGTGGGGCATATCGGCTGCCAGATCAAAGAACTTGCGGATGCCGGACGGGCGCATGGCCTTGGCGGCAGGGGCAAGCAGCTCATCGTAGTTCATCACAGGACGGTACACTCTCTTTCATCGGGTTCTTCGGCCAGGTACAGGCGGCCGCCGCGCTTGTAGGGGCGCAGCACAAAGCTGGTCGCGGTGGAGAGCACATCGTCCAGCGGGGAAAGGCGCTTGGCCACGAAGATGGCGATTTCCTGGAAGCTGCGGCCCTTGATGGTGACCTGCAAATCGTAGCTGCCGCTCATCAACAGCACGGTGTCGACCTCATCAAACTGGGCAATCGTCATGCCGATGTCGTCAAAGCCGCGGGCCTTATGGGGGGTCACGCGCAGCTCAATGACAGCCTCGACGAGGTTGACACCGGCTTGTTCCCAGTCCACGAGCGTCTCATAGCCGCGGATATAGCCCTTTGCGGCGGCCTCATCCATCATGGCGGCGATTTCTTCAGGCGTTTTATCCAGCATCGCCGCGATGTCCTCAATCGGCATACGGGCGTTCTTTTCCAGAATGCGAAGCAGTTCTTCCATAGTAGGTACACCTCACTCAAGTATATATAGATGTATTATAGCATATTCCGCAGCGGATTGCACTAGTGTCCGGCGGATTTTTGCAGTCGAGCTGTAGGGGCCGCACATGTGCGGCCCGCAACCTTGCCATAGATGACCTCTTATGGGATGGCCGCGGGCCGGGCATGCCCGGCCCCTACAACATTGCCGCAAAAAAAGCGCCCGCTCATGCGCATGGCACAAGCGGGCACTTTTCAAATTCAGGATTTACCCCTCTGCGGCGGCATCCTCTGCCGGGGTGTCGCCGGTATCGTCGAGGTTTTCGGCATCCGGGGCGGCCTCAGCGCCTTCTTCGGGGACGGGCGCGGGCTCGGTGCTCGCAGCATCCGACGTGCCCATTTCCTCGTTCTGCATGTTATCCACAACGGCATCCGTCGGGGCGGGGATCGGCGTGACCTCAACCTGCATCTCGCTGTCGCGCAGGGCGGTCAGGTACCACTGGCGGTTCTCGCCGCGGGTAAAGACATAGTCCATATACTTCGTCGGCTCAGTGGGCGCGGTCAGGGACAGCTCACCGGTGGCGTTGTTCGACGACGTCGGCACATAGCCGACGGTCACGATGCGCTGGCCGTCCTTCTTGGTGATCTTTTCCACCGTCGGCGTGTACAGCGCCACCGAACTGGTGACGGGCACCAGATAGGCCTGCTTTTCTTCGTCGTACTGGTAGACGAACTCCGCCGTGCTGAACGTGCCCTCCGTCACCTGGTAGTCCGGCCCGAGCAGGTTGGAGATGTAGGTGTCGATCTCCAGCGCCGGGATCAGGGCCGAGCCGGTGTCGGGGTCGCGTTCGTACTGGTCCAGGCTGCCGCCGCTGTTCTGCACCTGATAGACAGTGCCCCAGATGGCGGCCTGTTTGAAAATGCCCTCGTCCACGCTGTTCACGTCGTCAAACGCGACGGGGTCCAGCATGACCATGCCGTACAGGCGGTCACGGTACTCATTGCGCAGGTCCGTGTCGTCCAGCGCTGCGCGCACAAGCCCGACGATCCAGCCCAGCACGGTGAACAGGCCGATGAGTGCCAGCAGCAGTGCCGCCGCGCCCACGACCTGCCGTGCCAGACGGCGGTTATTGCGGATATGTTCTTCTCTGTAATTTGCCATTGTGGATGTGTTGCTCCTTTTGGGGGATTGAGTGAAAAAGCCCTCCCCGAGAGGAGGGGGCCCGCAGGGCCGGGTGAGGGGCCGAGCGGCAGCCGCAAGGCTCCCGGGGCGATGACGCGCATCGTCCCCTACACGTAGGGGCGGATTCCATATCCGCCCGCGGAGGCTTCCGCTGCCGCAAACGGGCACGGGCGAGCACTGCTCGCCCCTACATTCTCTGCAAGGGGGAAGGCTGCGTGTGCTTACTTATTCTTATACATCTGCTCGTAATATTTCTGGTAATCGCCGCTGGTGACGTGAGCCATCCAGTCGGGGTGCGCCAGATACCAGTCGATGGTCAGGACGATGCCCTTCTCAAACGGGGTCTCGGGGTACCAGCCCAGATCCTCCTTGATCTTGGTGGGGTCGATACCGTAGCGGCGGTCATGGCCGAGGCGGTCTGCAACGTGGGTGATCAGCTCCTCGCTGATGCCCTCGTCCTTCAGGCGGTCATGCAGCTGGGCAATGACGGTCTTGACGATGAAGATGTTCGGGCGCTCGTTGTGGCCGCCGACGTTGTAGACCTCGCCGTCCTTGCCGCCATTGGCGACCATGTCGATGGCCTTGCAGTGGTCCATAACATACAGCCAGTCGCGGATCTGCATACCGTCGCCGTAGACGGGCAGCGTCTTGTGCTGCTTGGCGTTGTTGATAAGCAGCGGGATCAGCTTCTCGGGGAACTGGTAGGGGCCGTAGTTGTTGGAGCAGCGGGTAATGTTCATCGGCATGCCGTAGGTGTCGTGGAACGCCTTGACGAACATATCGGCGCTGGCCTTGGAGGCAGAGTACGGGCTGTGGGGGCACAGCGGGGTCGTCTCCATGAAATAGCCCTCGGCGCCTAGTGCGCCGTAGACCTCGTCGGTGGAAACCTGCAGGTATTTTTTGCCTTCCTTCCAGGTCTTGGCGGCGGCGTCATACCAGGCATCCTTGCAGCACTGCAGCAGGTTGACCGTGCCCAGCACATTGCTCTCGACGAAGATCTCGGGGTTCTTGATGCTGCGGTCCACGTGGCTCTCGGCCGCAAAGTTGATGACGTAGTCGGGGTCGTACTTTGCGATCAGGTCGGTCACAAGCGCCTTGTCGCAGATGTCGCCCTGTACAAAGATGTGGCGGGCATCGTCCTCGATGTCCTGCAGATTCTCGAGGTTGCCGGCGTAGGTCAGCTTGTCGAGGTTGACAAGGCGGATGTCCTCATACTTTTCCAGCATGTAGTGGACAAAGTTCGAGCCGATGAAACCGGCGCAGCCGGTCACAAGATAGGTTTTCATATATTAAAGTTCTCCATTCCAGTTTGCAAAAAAGTCCTTGAGGGCGTCCTGCCAGTCGCGCATCTCGTCGCCGACGGTGCAGCGCAGCATCCGGTTTTCCAGTGCGCTCCACGCCGGGCGGCTGGCGCTGGCGGGGTTGGCGGCGGCATACTCGGCGCTGGTCACAGGCTCGACCTTGCAGCTAAGCCCTGCGCCCTGCATGATGGCACAGGCAAAGTCGTACCAGCTGCAAATGCCGTTGCCGGTGCAGTGGTAGATGCCGTAATCGTGGCTGACAGCCAGCTTGAGAATATGGTAGGCCAGGTCAACGGCGTTCGTCGGGTTGCCCAGCTGGTCATTGACGACGGTGATCTTATCGTGGGTCCGGCCCAGACGGATCATCGTCTTGACGAAGTTTTTGCCGTAGCTGCTGTAGAGCCATGCCGTGCGCACAATGAAGTGCCGGCGGCAGAAGCGCTCGACATACTGTTCTCCCAGCAGCTTCGTCTGACCGTAGGCCGAAATCGGCGCGGGCACGGCGCACTCGTCCAGTGCGACGCCGCCGTTGGCGGTGCCGGGGAACACATAGTCGGTGGAAATGTGGATCAGGCGCGCGTTGACCTTCTCACACGCCAGCGCCAGATTGCGCGGGCCGATGGCGTTGACCTTAAAGGCCGCATCGCGGGCGGTCTCGCAGCCGTCCACGTTCGTGAAAGCGGCGCAGTTGATGACGGTGTCGGGCTGGTGGCGGCGGATGTAGTTGATGGTGGCCTCACGGTCCGTGATGTCCAGCTCATCGACATCCACCGGGATAACGGTGGCCTTGCGCAGGCGCTCGGGCAGCGGGCCGATGGCGCAGCCCTCCGCGGAAAGCTGGTGCTGCAGCTCGGTGCCCAGCTGCCCGCGGCAGCCGGTAATCAGAATTTTCATGCGTATTCCCCTACTCTATCAGTATTGCAGCTTGTCGTCGGCAACATTCTTCAGATGCTGGCCGTAGGGGGATTTTCCGTAGCGGGCGGCACTTTCCAGCAGCTTTTCCTTGGTGATCCAGCCGTACTTGTAGGCGATCTCCTCGGGGGCGGAAATCTTGATGCCCTGGCGCTGCTCGACGGTCTGCACAAAGGTAGCCGCCTCGACGAGGGAGTCCATCGTGCCGGTGTCGAGCCAAGCGTAGCCGCGGCCCAGCAGCTGGACGTCCAGCTTGCCCTGGTCGAGATACATCTGGTTCAGCGTCGTGATCTCCAGCTCTCCGCGGGCGCTGGGCTTGACCTGCTTGGCCATTTTGACAACGTCGCTGTTGTAGAAGTACAGGCCCGTGACCGCGTAGTTGCTCTTGGGGTTGGCGGGCTTTTCCTCAATGTCGGTGGCGTGGCCGTCCTTGTCAAACGCGACGACGCCGAAACGCTCGGGGTCGTTGACGTAGTAGCCAAAGACGGTGCTGCGGCCATTGGCAGCGTTGGCGGCGGCATTCTTCAGGCGCTTGGAGAAGCCCGCACCGTAGAAGATGTTGTCGCCCAGGACCATGGCGCAGCAGTCGTCGCCAATGAACTCCTCGCCCAGGATAAACGCCTGGGCCAGGCCGTCGGGGCTGGGCTGGACCTTGTACTGCAGATGCAGGCCGTACTGGCTGCCGTCACCCAGCAGCGCCTCAAAGCGCGGGGTGTCAGTGGGGGTGGAGATGATCAGAATGTCCTGAATGCCCGCCAGCATCAGGGTAGACAGCGGATAGTAGATCATCGGCTTGTCATAGACGGGCAGCAGCTGTTTGGATGTGACCATCGTCAGCGGGTAAAGTCGGGTGCCGGCGCCGCCGGCCAGGATAATACCTTTCATCGTTTACAACTCCTTTTTTATTCTCGGTGCCGTGCGCGCCGCCCATCCCATTGGGGCATAATCTCACACAATACGGTTAAGGGTATTATACCGCATTTCGGGGCCGCACGCAAGAGGGGAAATAGAGCGGTTTAAGCCTTCTTCTTCGGGGGAAGGCGCAGCGTGTCAAAAAACCTCCCTCTGCGAGGGAGGTGCCCCGTAGGGGCGGAGGGAGAGAACCTTGCCATAGCCCGAAATATTTCGGGTTGCCGTACAGTTCTCTCCCCCACCCGCTGCGGCGGGAGCCCCCTCGCAGAGGGGGCCAAGGGGTAAACGCACCTTTTTCGACAGTCTGAGCCTTCCCCTTCGGGGGAAGGCGGCCCCGCAGGGCCGGATGCGGGCGGGCTTCCCGCAAGCTCCCGTGAGCGGGCAGCGTTGGCAGACTTTGCCCTCATCAGCCCGCTCCGCGGGCAGCTTCTCCCGAGGGAGAAGCCTTTTTGCGTGCCCAAATTGTTGCCGTTTTGTTACTATTTCTTTGCAATAGCTTGACGAACACCCTGTACTGTGCTACAATACAAAAAAGACAAATCACGATGGCACGTTATTGCATCGTTTTCCATACAGATAAAAAGCTGAAATTAAGGAGGCGTTTTCTCGATGAAGCGCTTTTTTTGTGCGGCCTTTTTTGTGGTCGTCGTCGCGCTGCTGGCTGCCTGCGGCGCGCTGAATACATCCTCTGCCGCAGCACAGGCCACAGCCACCCCCACCAGCTCCACCTCCCGCACCCAGAAATCCGACTCCACCGTCAAGGTGAATGAGACCGCCGCCAAGGTCGAGGTCGTAACTGCGCAGAGCAGCGCGACGCCCAGCGCCACCGCGGCTCCTGCCCCTGCCGAGACCCCGGCCACGGGCGATTTCCCCGTTATGTATCTGGCCGGTGTCGTCGGGCTGATTTTGATCTGCTCTGCCGGTCTTTTGATGCTGCGTAAAATTTGAGCTGTGAACGCCCTGCGGGGCGTTTTTTGTTTTTAGGAAAGAAGTCGTCCATCCCCTTGCCGCCCTCTGGGAGGTCAAACTGTCGAAAAACTCTTGTAGGGGCGAGCATTGCTCGCCCGCACCTGTTTGCCTTGTAAACAAACTGTCCCGGAAAATGCGTTGCTGCGGTAAGCTGACGGGCGACCAATGGTCGCCCCTACACATGCAATAAGGCAGGAACGCAATTTTTTTGACGGCCTCGTCTCCCTCTGGGGGGCCAGGAAACTACGAAAGGAGCCGCCGCCATGCCCAAGCGCTACCGTAAGCTGCGCGGGGATACCGCCTACTACCCCTTTGCAGCCCGCACGGGGCTGCGCGCGCGCCAGCGCCGCCATGTGCGGGTGCTGCGCGGTGCGGGCCTGGCGGCGCTGGCCCTGGCCGCCGTGCTGCTGGTGCGGCAGACGGTTTTCCGCGGCGGGCAGCCGGACGCCCCCGCGGCGGTGCCCACCGCCCCGGCAGTCACGGCCCTGCCCGCCCCCACCCATGTGACCGTGCAGCCGCTGGCCGCGACGCGGGACGCCCTGGCCGACACCCAGCGCGCCGACGCAAGCGCCCACACCACGCCCGAGACCGCAGCAGTCCCTGCCGCAGCCGCAGGCGAAATTCTGCCCCGGTACCGGGCACTCTACGAGAAAAACCCCGACCTCATCGGCTGGCTGCGCATCGACGGGACGGACATCGACCTGCCCGTTGTGCAGACGCCCGGCGACAACGAATACTACCTGCGCCGCGGCTTTGACCGCTTTTACGCCGTGGGCGGCACGCTGTTTCTGGATGAGCGCTGCTCGGTCAGCGCCGACGCGCCGACGGCCAACTGGCTGATCTACGGCCACAATATGCACGATGGTTCGATGTTCGGCCAGCTCGTGCGCTACCGGGACGAAGATTTTTACAAAGCCCACCCGACCTTCACGTTTGACACACTGTACGAGGGCGGCACCTGGCAGGTCGTGGCCGCGGTGGATACCGCGCTCGGCGCGGACGCGCTGCCCTACTACACCTTTTTTGACGCCGACACCAAGCTGGACTGGCAGCACCGCGTCAGGGCCATCACCGAAAAGGCACTGTATGACACCGGCGTCATGCCGGAGTACGGCGCGCAGCTGCTGACGCTCTCGACCTGCGGCGACCCCCGCCCCGACACCGACGCGCGTTTTGCCCTGCTGGCCGTGCGGATCGATTGATTTTGCTCTTGCATTTTCCGGCAGAATCGGCTATGATGTTGCTTGACCCAGTATTATTGATAAAAGGAGTCTGTAATCATGGCAGAATTCACCTATGAAGTTACCGAACGCATCGCCGTTCTTTCCACCAACGCCCGCGGCTGGGAGCGCCAGCTGAACATGGTCAGCTGGAACGGCAACCCGCCGAAGTACGACATCCGCGACTGGTCCCCCGACGGCAGCCGCATGGCCAAGGGCATCAGCCTGACCGAGGAGGAGCTGAAGACCCTGAAGGGCATTCTGGACGACATGGAGCTGTGAGGTTCGTATGCAGGACTATCACGCCGAATTTGTGGAGATCTACAACAAAAACATCACCCGCCCCGGCGCTGACCGCCTGCTGAACTGGCTGGAAACGACGGATTTTTTCACTGCGCCCGCGTCCACCCGCTTTCACGGCGCGTGCGAGTGCGGCCTGGTCATGCACAGCATCAACGTCTACAATGCGATGATGCAGCATTTTTTCACCGAGGGTGAAAGCGCCGAGAGCTACGCCATCTGCGGCCTGTTGCACGACCTGTGCAAGGCTAACTTTTACAAGGTCGGCACCCGCAACGTCAAGAACGACGTTACCGGCCAGTGGGAGAAGGTCCCGTTTTATCAGGTGGCTGACCAGCTGCCTTACGGCCACGGCGAGAAAAGCGTGTATTTAATTGAGCATTTCATGCGGCTGAAAACTGCCGAGGCCATTGCCATCCGCTGGCACATGGGCGGCTTTGACGATGCCGTGCGCGGCGGCAGCTTTGCCGTCAGTGACGCCTACAACACCTATCCCCTCGCCGTCAAGCTGCATATCGCCGACCTTGCCGCCACCTATCTGATGGAGCAGGGCACAAGCGAGGTCGAGAACGGCCACCCAAAAAGCAAATAACCAACAAAATAAGCGCTGCCGCACGGAAAGTTCTTCCGTGCGGCAGCGCTTTTTCAACTTTTCAACGGGTCAGCTGTCCATGTCCTCAAAGGCCGCCAGCCCCTTCTTCGCCTCGGCTCTGACGTCGCCGTGTTTGACGAAGCACATCGTCACAAAGCTCAGCGCCACAAACAGCGCGGCATACGGGAACAGCACGCGGTAGTCGATGGCCCGCATCAGGGAGCCCGCCACGATGGGCGTGACGACCTGCGCCGCCATCGAGAAGGTGTAGTAATAGCCGGTGAACTTGCCGATGTCACTGCCGCGGCACATCTCGACGACCATCGGCAGCGAGTTCACGTTGATGGCCGCCCAGGCCAGACCGACCAGTGCAAACACCACGTACATGATCGGCTGGATCGAGGTGTACATCGTCGTCAGCAGGTAGCCCAGCATAAAGCAGGTCGCCAGCAGCACAATGCCGCACTGGATCGTGCGCTTGCGGCCAATTTTTGCAGCCAGCGCACCGATGGGAATGTACGAGACAATGGCACCCGCCGTTGCCACCAGCAGGCATGTGGACGCGCCGCCCAGGCCCTCGCCCATGACGGCCTCCACGTACTTGGTAAACCACGTCGTAACGCCGTTATATCCGATGAACCACAGCGAAATGGAGAGCAGCAGAAACGCAAGGCTCCGCTTGACCGGCGCAGGCAGGACCTCATGGCCGACGCCGTCGTCGGTGGCCAGGTTCCACTCGGGGTGGGCGGCCTCTAGCTTCCGGTTTTCCTCCCCGAGCTTCGGCTCCCGGATGGTCAGGTACAAAATTGCCACCGCCGCGACCATGATCATCGAGACGATGAAGAACAGCGGGCGGTAGCTGACATGCCCGACCCCCTTGGTTTTGGACACCGGATACATCAGCGCCGCCAGCCCCAGATACAAAATGCCGCCCACGGCCCCCATCAGGTTGATGATGGCATTTGCACGGCTGCGCAGCGGCTTAGGGGTCACGTCGGGCATCAGCGCCACCGCGGGCGAGCGATAGGTGCCCATGGAAACCAGCAGCAGACCCAGCACTATAATGAACAGCACCAGCGTGCCGGTGCTGGGGTTTGCCGCATAGCGGTCATCCAGCAGCGGGATCAGGTTCATCAAAATGGCCGCCAATGCAGTGCCGCCCACAATGAACGGCATCCGCCGCCCGATGCGAGTGCTGGTCTTATCGGACAGCGCGCCAAAGAACGGCAGCAAAAACAGCGCCAGTACGTTATCTGCCGCCATAATGGCCCCGGCGAAGGTCTCGTTCAGTTTAAAGGTGTCGGTCAGGATCAGGGTCATCACGCTGTCGTACATCTGCCAGAACGTACAGATCGACAAAAACGCCAGGCCCACCAGAATCGTGCGACGGTTGTTCAGCTTCACGGCAATGCTCCTTCTTGACGGGGCCGTTTCACCCCGGAATAGGAATATTGTAGCATCGTTTGGTCGTTTTGTCTATAATTATGCAGCGATTGTTTTATACTTTACGCAAATTTGACGATTTTGGTAGCAAAAGGGTTACCCGCGGGCTAATAGGCGCCGGATCATCCCTTGAAATTCAGACATTGCCCATCATACTCACAGATAATTTCCTGTCCGGGGACGATTGTTACCATATAGCCATCTTTTCCGAAATTCAACGCAATGACTTTGCCATCAACCGTATGAAAAAGCTGTATGATTATGTCGGTGGACTTTGGTTCTTTATCAAAATACGTACTTGGCTTTGTACCGTTGGTGATTGCCTTGCCATCGTAAAATGTATAATGCGCATTGTTTTGGTTTGCACTGTCCAAATACGCCAACACCATAGCGGAAACTCTGCGGCTTGCCGTCCCCGCTTCCACCGTATCCTTTGGGTTCTTTTGCAATGCATTCAGCGCGGCGTTAGAAATTTTGCCTACATTGTCTACCCATTTATTGTTTATGTAGACAGAAAACCTGCAGTTGCTTTTATTGTTTGCAGAGTTGGCAGTAAAACTCTCCGGGTACAGGGCATAGCACTCCGACAAGGCAGCCTGCGACGCTGTCCACACATCTCTTGCCTCCGTTATCACAGCTTTCTTTTTTGCTTTGTCTATATATCCGGTAAGCGATGGTACAAGCAGAGCTGCTAAAACCGCCAGAATTACCAGCACAACAATAAGCTCAACCAATGTGAACCCGCGTTTGCGATTGTTTCTTTCCATGTAAGCCCCTAATAATTTGCCGTACTTCCGTTTAATGTCACTCTAATCCATTATAATGATAGCACATTTGCGAGAAACCGTCAACAAACGTCCCGTTCCTGCATCACAAATTTGTTCCGGAGGGGGCTCTGTAAAACTGTTTGGCGTATTGACTTTTACGCGAAACAGGCACAGTATCGTCTGCATAGGAACTCAGCGTGTCGGAAAATAAATTTGTTTTGTCTGCCACACAAAAAATGAGGCTGTTGCACAAGGAAAAAATCCAAGTGCAGCAGTCTCTTTACGGTTAAATGCCTCCAGAAGCACAAAAATACTCGCCATAGACCCCCTAATTTCCAAAAAGCAGATAACTCAAACAGGCCCTTCTGAATAACGATTGTTGCCGTTCTTGTCGCTATAAATTTATAGTCTGAACCGCACCCATCGCCGACAATTCATCCTTGTCATGTGTAACCATCAGAAGGATGTGTTCGCCATCTCGTTGATGGACACAGTCTACACCAAGCGCGAGGAAGCAGGCAAAGCCCTGCTGGGCTTGCTGGGTATGGCGATGAACCGCACCGAGCCGGTTTCCATCGGGCAGTACAAGGGCTTTGATTTGCAAATTGCTTATTTTGCGATGGACAAAATGTATCTGGCGTATCTTGTGGGCAGCGGTATTAACCCGGTGCAGCTGGGCGCGGATGCCGTCGGCAACACCATGCGTCTGGACAACTGCCTGCACAACCTGCCGCAGAGCGTGACCGACCTTGAATCCAAATTGGTGCAGCTGCAAAAGCAGCTGGAAAACGCCAAGGAACAGCTTGCGCAGCCCTTTGCGCAGGCGGACGAGCTGGCTGAAAAAAGCAAGCGCCTTGCCGAGCTGGAGGCGCTTTTGAACCTGAATGAAAAAGATATTGTGCTGGATACCGTGCCGGACGAAGATCAACAGTGTCGTTCGGACAATCGACAGCGTGGACAAGAAAGGTAGAAGGTTTTACTATGAAAGAAAGAAGAAGCAACCGGGTCAGAGATGGCCCCCCCGCAAGGAGTTATCAAGATGAAAAAATGGATCGTAATGCTTGCGATGCTGTCCTTATTGACAGCCTGCGCACAGACACCGGAACCGGCTGAATTGACGAAGCTGTCGGCAGCGACATCAGAAAGTGCAGACGCCGAAGAAACAGCAGTTTCTCAGCAAACCAGTGCGCCGACCGCAGCACCCATCGCTACCCCGGAACCGACCGCCACGCCCTCCGCAGCGCCAAAGCTGACAGTGACCCCCGCGCCGACTCCTGCCCCTACGCCGGAACCCACAGCAGCGCCGACGGCAGAACCTGCCCCAGCGCAGGTCAGCATGAGCTATGGTGCTGTGCCCTTTGATTTGGCGGCAGGCACCGAACAGTGGTGGAGTATCGACAGCTCCGATTCCGCTTATTGGGCGGTGCAGGAAAACATCAACGCCCTGCGCGCTGCCGGTGGGCTGGGACCGCTGACCATGGACAGTGGACTAAGTGCCGCAGCCGATGCCCGATGCGAGAGTTTTGTGGCAGGCGGTCCCTTTGACCACAGCGGCATGACCACCCGCAGTGAGATCTGCGCCGCCGGTCCGCTGGGCTCTGCCAGTGCCGTTTGCACCGGCTGGCAAGGCAGCCCTGCCCACTACGCCAACATTATGGAACCCAGCTTCACCAGCATGGGTGTGGGCTGCTGGTTCTGCCAAACGGCAGAGGGGCAATACACCTACTGGGTCGTGACCTTTAACTGATGCACGGCAACGGGATTCACTACAAGAATAACGCATATTGACCAAGGAAGTTCATTTCCGTTAGGCTTGAACACAGCACCTGAGCGCTCACATTTGTGGGCGCTTTTTTATTGGAGGAATTCTATGGACATTGAAGCTTTACTTAGAAAAGCCGAGCAAGACGGCTGCATGGTCGCACTGAACGACATTGCCCCCAATCGAGAACGCAGCGAGTTGGTATTTCGTGTGCCGGAAAGCGTATACGACACCCCTGTTGCTGCGCTCGACATAGACGAAAGCACAAAAAACGCGCTGCAAAAGCAAAAAATAACGGTTTTAGAGAATCTGCTGCACCGTCTTGCGATGGGGAAAAATGCGGCAAAACAGTTGCATATCGCGCAGGATGCCGCCGAGCAGGTCGTGAATGCGGTGATCGAAACCGCCTATCGCAGTCTTTCCGAGCCTGAAAAGCGGAATTTCTGGGAAAGAATTCTGCACAATACGGACGGTGATGCGATGTGAAAAACGATCCCCTTGTCGCTAAGCTGTACAACAAAATGCAGCAGGAGCAAAACGAATACCGTGCGTGGCTGCTTGCACAGCCGCCCGAGGAAATTCTGAACCACGCATATGAGTACAGTTCCCGCGAGGATATTCTGATGGCGTTTGAAAATGTTTCGCTGCGCCCTGCACAGCTGCGCGCTTTGCTGGAATCTCAGGCACCGCTGGCGGATATTTACAAAGACTACCGCGATCACGATACCAATGCACTGGATGTTATGGCCATGTGCATCGAGGACCGCGCCGATATCAACCTGATGGAAAGCACAAAAAAGAACTGGTCGCCGGTATACTATCAGACCGGTCGATACGCCCGCGAACACGAGGAACTGCCGCAATACCGCGCCTCCATGAAGTTGAACGAGGAATGCCGCGATGAAATTGATGACGCCATTTCTTACAACTATAACGGCTTGTGCTTGGATGACGGTGCCGTGCAGCAGGTATTGGCAGGATACGGCGCAGAGCGCACCCGCTATATTGTTGCAGCAGCCATCCAAGTGCGGGATGGCGATGCGCGAATTTCCCCGCAGAATCGAAGATGGGCGGATTCTGTGCGAACAATTCAAGACATCAATGCGGATGGGTATGACAAAGCGGTGTATTACGCCAATTTGCAATCTCATTCCGGGTTGATCGATATTTTTGCCTCGCGCCTGCGTCAGCTGGAGCGCGAGAAAACAGCCCCCGAAAGATAAAACGAGGTGTTATCCATGAATCGAAAAACAAAATGGTGCCACCGCCTTTTGGCGCTGGCCATGGCAGCCATGATGTGCTGCACTTATTTTCCCATCGGCGCGTTTGCCGAAACGCCACCGCTGCAGGAAAGCACGGTCGTTGCCGAAGAACAACAGACCGATGAAACCGAAACCGACAGCGGGCAGACCGATGCCAGCAGCCCGGACCCCGGCGTGGACACCGAAGAAGCTTCCGAAGAATTCCCTGCGGAAGATGCGGAGTCTATGATCGAGCCGCCCGCACAAAAAGTCGCACAAGAGCCCGCTGAAAAAAACGAGCCTTACACCTTTGACGGTGAAATCCTCTACGCGGATATGCCGGATACGCCCACAGGCTCCTACATTGGCAGCTACGGTTTGCCGGTGGCGACCGGTGAAACCAAAATCGGGCTTAGCGCGTGGGATGCCGATTTAGTGCAGGGTAGCTATCTGAGCGTCGAGTCGCTGGACAGCGACAATCTGACGCTGGCTGCACCCTTGCTGGAAGATACCGACTACGCCATCGTGCCGATTCTGGCGCAGGTGGAGTATCCTGCCGAAGGTAGCACACTTGACCTTGTTCTGCCGGACAGCGTGACTCTGCTGGACTACTACGGCGAGCCCGCCGAGGATGCCGAAAGCATTCTGCACGGCGAATACAGCGAAACTTCCGCTGCGGTGCTGGGCGTGTATGTGCAGGCGGATGCGGATTTTACCGCGCAGCTGGTTTATACCGCGCCGGACGGCAGCTGCCTGACCAAAACCTTGCAGGTGACCATCGACCGCAATGTGACTGCCGAGTATCCTTTCCCTGACAGCGAAATTGCCGCCTTTGCCGAGCGCCCCACCCCTGCGGTGACAAGCGGCAAAATCACCAAGGTTGCCAAGGTCAACGGCACTTGGCTGATTTGGTTCAACGGCGAACCCGCCTACTGCTGCACCCACGGTGCCAACGGTCAGCCTGCGGGATGCCCGACATACACCTATGTGAACACTTCCACGGTCAACGCAGACCAGTGCATACCCGGCGATCACTACGGCAACCAGATTCGCATCTGGGGCGGCTTGAACCAGCTTTCTTTGGGCGATGCGGACGATCTGCCCGCTGTTTTTTCCGCTGATGAGGGTGAAGAAACCTCTCTTTTGGATTTCTGCACATCAATTTATGACGATGTGCAGATGTATATTATCGAAAACTTTCCTGAAAGCACCGCCGCAGAAATTTATCTCGCCTCTGCCGATGAGCTGCTGAACGGCGTGGAAGCCTACGCCTCTGCCCGCGGCTACTACACCTATATCTACAACCCCGGCCGCGAGGGCTGGCAGACCGTGGCCCTGATCGGACCTGAGATCGGTGAGGAAGAACCCGAGCCGGAACCTGTTGTGCAGGAATACTACGCCAGCTGGGAGGCACCGGCCCAGACCGCCAGCGGCAGTTTTGATTTTTCCTACGGTGTTTCTACCGATAAGATCCAGCTGAAAACACAGGAAAAAGTGGATGGCGCGACCATTGAGATCGAGCCCATCACCAAATCCGGCAGCATTGACGGCGGCAGCTGGTCCATCAGTCCTGCCGGAAAGCAAACTGTGACCACCAGCGGTCATACTGCGGATGACAACTACCAGAAGAACGGCGGCGATGCCGGTGCAAGCTGGAGCCTGCACTATGCCGTTACCAAAACCACCGGCAGCAAAAGCGGCAGGGTTGGCCCGTATACTTCGCAGGATGCTGCGGATTCTGCTGCGGACAGCGCCCGAGATGCCGCTATTTCGGATTTGAAGGCCGAAGCGCAGCGCATGGTGGACAATGCAATCGCTTCTGCCAAGACAGAGCTGGCACAAATCAAATTCCGCTATCAGGAAACGGATGTGCCGTATGGCTTTACAATGTATTGGGGCACAAACGGCAGCAGCCAGACGATCTCGGTACCCGCAAACACCAACAACGACTATGTTATGAAAAATGACGAGTGGAGTTTGCAGGTCAACCTCAAGAAAACCGACAGCGAAACCGGCAGCCAGATCGTAGCCGATGCCCAATATGAGATCTATCAGTGGGATGTAGTGACCGGCAAATACCAGCCCACTGGCGGCTACAACACCTACATCGTGCAACGTCAGGGAGATGGCACCTATACGGTCATCAACAGCGCCGCCTATGCTGCTAACGATGCGATGCGCCACACGCTGTATTACACCCAGCGCAATCAGGGCAAGTTTATCCTTGTGGAAACCAACGCCCCTGCCGGATATTTTGGGGACTGGACGGACATTGACCACCCCGGCACAGCGGGCACACCCTTGGGCAAGCGTGCCTATTACATCGAAATCACCGAAGCCAACGACAATGCAGTGCTATGGTTGGACAATGCTGACTACAATGCCGACATCCTGACTGCCGACAAGGGCGGCACCAAGCTGGTGACCAGTGGCGGCGTAGAAACTACCGTTGTCATTTACAAAGCCAGCGATGCGCCCGCATCGGAAATCCAGTACAAAGAACCTGCGCGCGTTTACAACACCGACAACAGCGGAAAAGCTGCCAATGAGGACAGCTATATCACCACCGCCACGGACGGCGTGATGAAAAACGACCGCACCTTGGGTGAGATCAGCATTTCCAAGGTGGATCTGGATGCAGTGCGCTATGTGGGCGGCAAGGCAGCCCACGGCACGGCATTTGCCAGCGGGCAGGCACACGGCGATGCTACGCTGGACGGTGCCGTGTACGACCTCTATGTTGCCGAGGACATCACCCACCCGGACGGTGTGACCGGCGTTGTGGATTATTCCAAAATCGTGGATGCCGATGGCAATCCCATCTGGCACACGACCATCCGTGACAACAGCGGCCAGTGGGTATCGGATTACCTGCCGGTGCTCAAAAAAGACCATCTGGTAGCCAGCGCCAAAATCGAGGACGGCTGGCTGACCTTCGCAAACCTGTACCTCGGCAAATATTATGTGGTAGAGCGCTCCACCGGCGCGGTCATTCCGCTGCGCGAGGGCGCTCTTGCTGTTTCCGGCACCTATCCCACTGTGGACAGCCGCACCAAGGCCGCCACCGGGCAGGTTGCGGCACTGGCCAGCAGCAACGGACAGTACACCGATTGGGTGTACAAGAACCAGTTCAGCACCATCTCCAAGAGCAAGGCGCTGGACGGCAGCTGGACCTATGATGCTTATTCGCTTTCCTTTGCCAACGGCTATCTGTGCGATGAGCATAACTACTACATCACACCTGCTTATTCCGATGAGGGCTGGTATGTGGAGAAAACCACCTTCAGCGATAACCGGCAGGCTGCCGGTGAGCAGATCGACAAAACCAGCTATCGCGCGAACTATCATCTGCACGCGGACAACGCCCTTGCCGAAAGCCAGGATCAGGTTGCCAAGGGCAATGTGGAGATCAGTAAGATCGTTTCTTCCAGCGGGCAGTCCAATGGTTTGGAACTGGAAAACGCCAGATTTACCTTCTATCTGGTGTCGGACCTTTCCAAAGTGAGTCAGTTTGACCAGACCCGCACCGGTGCCTACACGCTGCAAAGCATTCTGGATGCCTATATTAACAAAAGCTATGACAATGCGCATCTGAAGTGGGATTTCTCGGGCGAAACGCAGGCCATTGCCAAAACCTACGAGGTCAACGCCGCCGAGATTGCCGCCTACAACAAGACCCTGACCGCTGCCGGAGAAAACAAAAACGGCAAGGGTGACGGCTGGCAGCCCACCGGCAACGCCAACGAATACCAGCTGGCCGAGATCTTCAGCAGCGATACCGGCAACATCCGCGTGCAAGGGCTGCCGTATGGCACCTACCTTGTGGTGGAAACCACCACCCCGAAGGATCTGTATCAGACCTACGGCAACAAGCCGTACCCGATTGCCGCAGTGGAAAACACGAAACAGATCGAGAAAGCCATTGATGTGATGCGCGAGATCTCACCGATCCCGGTTCTTCCAAAAAACGAAGTCGAAGGGTGTTGCTATGATGCCGAGCGTCAGGAGCTGGTATTCTGTGCTGCCATACCCCCGCAAGAACTTTTGCAGCGCCTGCCCGCGGAGATCGTGATGGCAACTGCTGAATCCTCCTATGCCGGTATCTCGGAAAACGAGTTGCTGCGCCAGACTGCCGCCGCCATAAGCGTGGAAGTTTGCGGGCGGCTGGGCTTGCCGATGCCGCCGGATGCGTTTCAAACGCTGGAGGGCATGAGAGATCACATCCCGGACGGCGAGGAACGCAGAACTTTGGAAAAAGTGCGGGAAATGGCGGTCACCTTTGGGGATGCCGTGTGCAAGCGCCTGAAACTGGAGCGCGGTCAGCCTGCGCCGCAGCAGGAAGAACGGTGATGCCGAATGCGTTCCAACCGCACCGATAAAACCGAGCTGATTTTATGGGCGCTGCTGTTGCTGCCGCTGCTCTGGTTTGCGGCTACGCTTGCACAGGTTGCAGAACAGGTGCACGGTCTTGCAGAAATCATAGCACTGCTGTCAGAACTAATGCAGAACCCTGCCGCATTGCACTGGTGCCAAAACACCCCGAAATTTCTGCTGGCGGTGCTTGTCATTTATCCATTGGCCGTTTACTGCTACAAGCTGGATCAGGCTGACCGCCGCCCCGGTGAGGAACACGGCTCTGCCCATTGGGGCAGTGTGCGCCGACTCAATGCAAAATACCAAAACCGCAAGGATAAGGTGCAGAACTATATCTTCTCGCAGAATATCCGATTCAGCACAGACAGCCATGCCCACCGGCACAATTTGAATGTGGTGGTCATCGGCGGCTCCGGCAGCGGCAAGACCCGTTTTTATGTGAAGCCGAATGCCATGCAGGCCAGCGGCTCTTATCTATTTCTGGACCCCAAGGGCGAGCTTGTGCGCTCCCTTGGCGGGTTTTATGAATCACTTGGAATTCCGGTCACTGTGATCGATCTTGTACATTTCAAAGGGCACTACAATCCCATGCACTACATCGACTCGGATGAAGATGCCGTTAAGCTGGCGTATGCCATCGTCAACAACACCAAGCCCAAGGATGCCCCGGCCAGTGGCGGCGATAAATTCTGGGACGATGCCTCGGTGCTGTTGATTTCCGCGCTGATCCTGTATCTCATTTACGAAGCACCGGTATCTGAGCAGAACTTTTCTACCCTGATGTACATGATCCAGAACTGTCAGATGGAAGAGGGCGACATGGGGCCGAATCCCCTGGAGATGCTTTTTAATGAGCTGCAGGAGCGTGACCCGCTGCATCCGGCAGTGCTGCAGTTCAACAGCTTTAAGCTGGGCTCCACCAAAACGCTGCAATCTGTGCTGATCACCGCTTCCGCCAACCTGTATATGTTCAACACCGCGCAGTTTGCCGAAATGACCAACACCGACACCATGTTCCTGCCGCGTTTGGGGCTGGAAAAGCGTGTGATTTTCTGTGTCATCCCAGACAATGATAAAACCTATAACTTCCTCATCACGATGCTGTACACCCAGCTTTTTGACCAGCTTTTCCGGCTGGCGGATTCTGAGCCGAAGTTTGACGGCGCACTGCCGGTCCATGTGCGATTTATGATGGACGAGTTTGCCAATGTCGCCTTGCCTGCCAATTTCAAGAATATTCTGGCTGTATGCCGCAGCCGCAATATCAGCTGTGATATTATTTTGCAGTCCAAAAGCCAGATTCAAAGCCTGTACAAGGATGATTGGGAGGGCATGATCGGCAACTGCGACAGCCTGATATACCTCGGCGGCAACGAATATGCCACCTTTGAATGGTTGTCCAAGTACATCGGCAAGATGACAGAACGCACAAAAAGCCAGAGCATTGGGCGCGGCAGCCGCGGTTCCAGCAGTGACAGCTATCAACTTACCGCCCGCGATCTTTGCAGCCCGGATGAGATCCGCCGCATGGATGATGGGGATTGTCTGGTACTGCTGCGCAGCGAACCGCCGGTCATAGACCACAAGTTTGATTTGATGCGCCATCCCAATGTAAAGCTCACCCCGGACGGCGGAGCCGCCCCTTACCGTATGCCGGACGATTATGCGCAAACCGCACAGACCATATCGCCCGATGTTGTGACCGGGCTGACCGAACCCGCGATCACCGATGTAATGTACGATGAAATTCAAAAAATCATGGAGGAAATTCACAATGAACAAGAAAGAAACCTATAATACGCCCGACCGGAACGATGCCCGCCAGAGCAAAATCAAACGCATCTATCTGGTCACTGCCACCACTGCTGCCCTTGCCTTTACCATGGCCATGCCTGCTTTTGCGGCCAATGACCCGCTTGCCACCATCAATGCCCTCAGCGATTTTGTGTTCAGCGCCATTAAAGCCATTGGTGCCATTCTGCTGGGTTTTGGCATTGTGCAGATCGGTCTTGCCCTGAAAGGGCATGATGCCAGCCAGCGCGCGCAGGGCTTTATGACCTTTTTCGGTGGAGTGATTATTTACTTTGCCAAGGATATTCTGGATATGATTCTGTGATAGAAAACACTTGATTTTCACCAGCATATCTGATATTATTGGATATGGTGGTGAAAACATGATAAAAACTACTGCGATGTTGTTGCAAGAATTGCAAAGCTACAGAAATCCGCGCGATAAGCTGGCCCGCATGGTGCAGAACAAAGAATGCATTCCGATTATTCAAGGACTGTACGAAACAGATTCCTCTACACCCGGATATAGGCTTGCAAACTGTATCTGTACCCCGTCGTACCTGTCCTTTGAATTTGCTCTGTCCTATCACAGTCTTATTCCGGAAGCTGTGTACAATTTCACTTCGGCCACTTTTGAGAAGAAAAAGAAAAAGATTTATAAAACTCCTTTTGGTGTATTTACCTATCGGGATGTTCCATCTGCTGTATATCCTTATGGTATTACCTGTTTCTCCGAGCAGGGGTACGCGATTCAAATCGCAAGCCCGGAAAAGGCGTTGTGTGACGAACTCTACATCCAATCACCTGTAGCAAGTCAAGGCGAACTAAGGGAATTGATGTTTGATGGATTGCGCATAGATTGGGATGCTTTTTGCAAACTCAGCGTGGAGGACGTCGCTTTCCTCAGCGGGAAGTATCACTGCACTAATATTCGGAAATTACAAAAGATTATGGAGAAAATCGCATGAACACCGTAATAGAACAAATGCTGCGCAAATATGACAGCAAAAACATCTATGACCAGAAAAATGCTATGAAAGAGGTCATGCAGGAAATAGTTCTGTATGGGTTGAGCCGTGCTGGGTTCTTCAGGGAAGCTGCATTCTACGGCGGAACAGCACTTCGTATTTTTTATGGGCTTGACCGTTTTTCAGAAGATTTGGATTTTTCACTTATGACAAGTAATCCTAATTTCGATTTGAAAGCATATTTTCCAGAACTTGAAAAAACCGTTCGCTCTTTTGGATTAAATGTTGTCATTTCTGAGAAAGAGAAAAACAAAGAATCCGCCATTCGTTCTGCATTCTTAAAGGGAAACACCAAAGAGCATTTCTTGCTTTTTTACGCAGATGAAGTGACGGCAAACAGTATCACCAAAAACGAGGCTCTTAAAATCAAATTTGAAATTGATACCATGCCGCCAGCATTTGCAACATTTGAGAGGCGGTTCTGTCTTGCGCCAATGCCGTATGAAATAAATCTCTATGATGAACCATCTCTTTTTGCAGGGAAAATTCATGCTGTATTGTGCCGTGCATGGCAGAATCGCGTGAAAGGGCGCGATCTCTATGATTATGTGTTTTATCTCTCTAAAGGAGCTACCGTCAACCAGAAACATTTACAGGCTCGCCTGATGCAAAGTGGTGTTATTACAGAAAATGATGCTTTTGACATCTCGGTAATTCGCTCTATGCTATGCGACCGCTTTGCTTCCATAGACTATAATCAAGCAAAGCAGGATGTGATTCCCTTTATACGCGATACATCCACTTTAGATATTTGGTGCAAGGAATTCTTTACGCAAATCACAATGCAACTTAATTAAGAAATCATGACCGTTCTGCTTTTTAGCAAGGCGGTCATTTCTTTTATCCGAAAGTAGGTGAAGTTTTGAATCAAAACTGGATTGTCGAAAATCTGAACAATGCGTTTTCCACATGGAATGGCAAACTGACAGAGCTTTGGGGGCTGGTGACAACCAGCCCCCAATCTTTTAAGGGCGGGGCTGTATGGGGCGTGATGCAAAGTCTTCACAGCGCCATGGTCGGCATAGGCTATGCGCTGATCGTGCTGTTCTTCGCCATATCGTTGTTCAAGAATACGATGAACTTTCACGAACTCAAACGCCCCGAAGCGGCACTGCACTATCTCATCCGCTTTGTGGCCGCCAAAGCCTTGGTGGGATACGGCATGGACATCATGCTCAACATCTTTTCCATCTGCAACGGCGTGGTCAGCGATATGGCTGCCGGTATGGGCGGTATCTCGCAGGCTATGGTCACACTGCCCGGTGAGATGCAGTCTGCCATTGAAAATGTCGGTTTCTTAGCCAGCATCCCGCTATGGCTTGTCACAATCTTGGGCAGTCTGTTTATCACCGTGCTGTCATTCGTGATGATTCTCACCGTGTATGGGCGCTTTTTCCGCATTTATATGTACACGGCGCTGGCTCCCTTGCCGCTGGCGAGCTTTGCCGGGGAAAGCACACAGTCGGTCGGCATTTCCTTTGTAAAAAGCTATATCGGCGTGTGCTTGGAGGGTGCTGTCATCGTGCTGGCCTGCATTATCTATTCAGCCTTTGTCAGCACACCCACGGTCACAGGCAGTGAACCGACCACGATGGTGTGGAGCTATCTTGCCGAAACCGTGTTCAATATGCTGGTGCTGGTCGGGCTTGTAAAAGGCTCTGACCGTATTATTCATGAAATGATGGGGTTATAAGCTATGCAGAATCCAATTAACAAGGAAATACGCCACTATCAGGAAGAAATCTTTATGGGTCTGACGCTGCGCCAGCTGATCTGCTCCGTCATCGCTATCGGCGCAGCCGTCTTAGCGTATCTGACGCTGGAACCGGTGCTGGGGCGGGAAACCGCAAGCTGGGTGTGCATTGTGGCTGCTGTGCCCATTGCTGCCGCGGGATTTTTCCGTTATGATGATTTGAATTTTGAACAATTCTTAGTTGCCGCCATGGAAAGTGTGCTGCTCGGCAGAAGCTGGCGGCTATGGAAAACCACTCAGAATTTGCCAAATGTAAAAGGCAAAAAGAAGGAGAAAAAATTTGAGATTAAATGAATATGCCTCCACACGCAGAACGCGGGGCAGCTACAAAATCCCGACTTCTGTGCAGAAATCTATCCCGATTGATGAAATCTATGCGGACGGCACTTGGCGCTCCGGCGAGGTGTACAGCCAGATGTGGAGTGTCTCCGACATCAACTATGCCATGCAGAGCGACGATAAAAAGCAGGACATTTTGGCAAAGATGGGCAGGATTTATTCTAATATTCCTACCGACTGCTGGGCGCAGCTTTGCATTGTCAGCCAGCGCATGGACGAGATTTCCTTTGAGCGAGATGTTCTGTACCACCGCGCCAATGATGGTCTCGACGCATACCGCGTCGAACGCAATCGTCTGATGAAAGCCTATGCGAAAGAAATCGGCAATGTGAAGCAGCAAAAGTACCTGATTCTCTCCACCAACAAGCAGAACAGCAAGGATGCCCGCGAACGGCTGAATCAGGTGCAGCGGAATATGCTGGGCGAGTTGTCCAACATTGGCTGCAAAGTCTGTGCGCTGGATAACAACGCCCGGCTGGAAGTGCTGCACAACTTTTTCCGCATCGGAGAGGAAACGCACTTCCAGTTTGATTTTGACAACTGCACCCGATTGGGACAGGATTTTCGGGATGCCATTGCGCCGGATGCAATGCGCTTTTGCAAAGACCACATCGAGATTAACGATTCCTATGCCAAGTGCATGACGATTGCCCAGTATCCGCAGCAGTTGGACGATAAGTTTATTGCGACACTGCTCCAGCAGGTGCCGTACATCGTTTTGTCCATTGCCATTCAGCCTGTGGAAACCGAGGACGCTTACCGCGAAATCGAGGATTCCCGGATGAAAACCGATGCCGAAAAGGTGCGGTTTAATCGCAAAACGGTGGAGAATCTTGACTTTGTGGCCACTGTGCCATACAAGACACAGGCACAGGAGAAGAACATCGAATATATCCGAACGGAAATGGCCGAGCATGACCAGCAGATGTTCTTGGTGTTGTTATCCGCGGCATATTTTGCCGATACACTGGACGAACTCAAAGCAGAAACCGCTGCACTAAAAACCACGGCAGCGAACTTCAATTGCCGGTTTACCGAACTGCGTTTCCAGCAGGAACGAGCCTTTAACACGGCCATGCCGTATGGCCTGCGGCGCATTGCCAGTGTGCGCACTATGCTTACCAAGGGGTTGTGCGCCCTTGTGCCGTTCAATGTACAGGAGGTGATGGACGCGGGCGGTATGTTCTATGGTGTCAATGCTGTATCCGGCAACTTGATTGTCGGCCTGCGTTCCGAACTGCCGAACGGAAATGGTATGGTGCTGGGTACCTCCGGCAGCGGCAAATCGCTGTTCGTAAAGCTCGAAATCCTGATGTTGTATCTTCGTTTTCCGAATGCAAAATTTTATATCGTAGACCCCGAAAACGAATACGCTCCTTTGGTACACGCTATGGGCGGCGAGGTAGTAGACATTTCACCAATCAGCGAAACGCACTTCAATCCGCTGGATTTCTACCCTGATGGAAAAAGTAAGATTCTGCCGCAAAATGCGAAGTCGGAATTTGTGCTTTCCCTGTTCGAAAAGGTGATGGAGGGAAACATGATTCCGGGCGACAAAAGCCTGATTGATCGCAGCTTGAAAAATATCTACAAACCGCTTGTGGATTCACACTATACCATACCTTGCCCCACACTGGTGGATTTATGGAAAGACTTGCTTGCACAGCATCACCCCAGAGCCGAGCAGCTTGCCTTGGCAATTGAGATTTTCGCAAAAGGCAGCATGAAAGCTTTTGCGCAGCCCACGAATGTGGATATGTCCAATCGTCTGATTTGCTTTAACATCAATCGTTTGGGTGAGCAGCTGAAACCGGTGGCGATGATTTCCATGCTGGAATTTATTAACACTGCGGTTATGAACAGCAACCGCAAGGACGCAAACGCAGCCACTTGGGTATACTTTGATGAAATCTATCTGTTGCTCCGCGATGAGGAAAGTGCAAAGTTTCTGTACCAGAGCTGGAAGCGATTCCGCAAATATAACGCCTATGCCACGGGCATTACCCAGAACGCGCAGGATTGCCTGACCAACGATACCGCCTGCGCGGTATTGTCCAACAGTGAATTTGTGGTAATGCTGCGCCAGACAAAGGACATTCTGCCGCTGCGGAAACTGTACGGTCTGTCAGAGCCGCAGCAGGAATACCTGAAACTGGCCACTGCCGGGCAGGGGATTCTGAAGATGGGCAATAACATCATCCCGTTTGAAAATAAGCAGCCGACAACAGGTAAGGTATATAAACTGATAAGCACTAAACCCGGAGAGGTGGAATAACTATGCGCAAAACAAAAACGGCGGGCCGAGGCCCGCCGCGATTTGATAAATTGGAAGTTAATGTACCCAAATATTATTTTCCAAATCTTTCAGATAGGATTTGTAAAGATTCATAAGCGTTGGCGTTTCCTCACCGTCAGGAAAGCTCAACAAATACCCGTCCTCGGTTTCGTGAAAGCCTATAATGCCGTGTAGTCCGGCCATCTCTGCCACCTTGACCAAGGTGTGGTAGTCATACTCGGCAGCACTGATATAAAGCGTCATTTTGGTATCCCCTTATCATAGTACTGTTTTCTATTTTACACCCACAACCCGCTGTGCGACAAGGCATAGCGGGATTTTTATTTCAAAGGAGTTGTTACTATGCCCAAAGAAAACAAAATCCGCATTTTATATGTTCAGCCGGGAAAATACCCGGAGGAACGTATTATCGACAATACCTTGAAAGCATACCAAAGCCTTGTGTACGGCGATATTGAATCCGTGGCCCCTTGGAGAACGAATGTTCGTGTAGTGTGCAACCAAGAGGGCAAATTAAATGGCATGCCGCCGAATCGTCTGCTCGGAGATTACGATATTCTCATGGGCAGCTTTTTCATCTGCGGCTTACGCAACGGAAACTTCATAAGCCTGACGGACGAACAGTTCAAGCGCTATGAAAAGCTGTACCATGATCCTATCATTTTTACGGATACTCCACTGGGAATCTACCCGATGAAAGCCACGCCGGAGCAGTATACCCGCGTGATGAACGATATGCAAGCTCGCAAACAGGTCCGCCACAACCGGGATAACCACAATGAGCGCTGACGACCGCAGCCGCAATCTGGTGCGGCGAACGATGATACAATCCGCTGTGCGCAGCAGCACACATAAGGCCGGGCAGGCCACGACAGAGCAGGACAGCAAAGACATAGACTACGGAGAAGAAACCATCCGCAGCAGCGCCGAACAAGCCGCAGGTACAACAGAAAATGCCGCCGTTAGCACGGCCAAGATCAGCTATAAGCAATTTCGCGTTATGCAATGTTGACTGTGCCGAGTTCTACTGCGCCGCCGGTCTTCATCTGACCGGCAAAGCCACCGGCACTGTGCAGCGCACTGACTAGCTTGGCATCGTATGCCATACAGTTGGTTACTGTTACGCCAATAGGAAACTTTGCTGAGATAATCCGCACTGGATGGTGCAATATATACGCCATCACCGCGCCCGGTAACGCCGCCCACATAGTCGGTGCCGTTGACTGTAAGCGGTGCATCCACCGTGCACCCTAAGATATACGAAGGGTTCACGCCTGCCAGAGAAAGCAGCGAAGATGCCGCACCAGGGTTGCTGCTGAGCAGCTTGACCACCAGATCGACCACGCCGCCCAGCAGATCCTTCTTCGTATCTTCCTTGCCCAGATTTGCCGCCCAGCCTAGGGTTGCAATACCCGCAAAGCCGCCTGCATTGCTCTCGGTAGCGGAAACGGCAAACGACCCGGTAGCACTACAGTTCACCGCCGCCGTATTGGCTAGTCCACCGGCAAAACCGCCTGCATAGTTCACACTATTGACAGTTACCGAGGTATCGCTCAAGCTACAGCCCAGAAGCAGACTTTCCGTGTTCATCTTAGGCAGCTTGGTTTCAATATCCAGTGCGCCGGACAAGGTACCTTTGATGATGCTGTCGCGGGCAAGGCCCACAAAGCCGCCCACGAAATTTTTTCCCTGCAGGGAAAGGTTGCTGTTTTTGACAGTGCAGGTTTCTATGATACTGCCGGACTGCTGCCCCACAAAGCCGCCTGCGTAGTCCTTTTCATTCGATGTGGAAATGTTCAGACCGTCAATGCTGCAATCGACAAATTTTGCATTGATATAGCCCGTAGGGATCAGCTTGTCTAAGGGAATGGCATTGCCCAGCAAAATGGTAATCAAATCGCCCAATCCCAAGCCGGGAATCACATTCAGAATGTTGGACAGCAGCTTGACCAGGCCGCCCAATGCATTTGAAAGTCCATCGTACTCGGTCACGCCAACAGTATACCCAACAAATCCGCCGGTGTTGTTGTTCACATTCTTCACATCGGCATTGACCACTTCAATGCCGGAAAACAACACCTGACCCTCCACTCGTCCGGCGATGGCACCGGTTGCCAAGGCCGTGGGGTCTTTCTTTCGGGCGTCGAGAACATCTCCCAGCGTTTTACCTAAGTCGATTTTCACCTGTCCAAAGGTCAGAATGAAGGTCAGACCGCTCAACACGCCACCCAGCAGCTTGCCCAGAGTGCTTGTCAATTCACTGACAAGTGTTTCGGGATAATAAGTTTCGCTGGTCGTTGTTTGAACAGAAATGTTCTGGAATTTGAGGTTGGAAACCTGAACCAGTCCCTTGCTAAGACCAATATCATTCTCGCTCACCTCGCTGGAGATTGTGGAGAAGAACCCAACGCCCATCTGTTTGCCAACATTCAGTTTACCGGTCTGCATTACGCTGACATTTGAAATTGTAGGCTTGGTGGATGTGTTAATGGCGGAAGAGTCATCATTCCATATTTTTTCGCCGTTGGCCGACTTCGCGCCAATCATTGTTCCTTGGAAGGTCAGAGGCGTCCAATTGGCACTGCTCAAGTCAATGTCACGGAAGATGATGTAATTGGCATTGGAGGCATAGGTCTGGTTTGCTGCTTTATCAATGTCCAGATTTGGGTCAATTTTACCGGTTGTCTGGTTTACACCGCAGCGGCCAACAGTATAAACGTACAAAATGTTACTTGCTTTATCGCTTAAATTTTTGTCAGCTGCATGGATACCGTCTTTTCCAAGAGTATAGTTGTCAGTACCGTTCTGTTCTTTCGTCAGATCCGCATCGCCGCCATACAGCATAATGAGATTTCCGCTGCTGTCATGGTCAATCGTCCACTTCGCATTGTGATGAATAGCCTGATAAACGGCACCGTAAACGGTATCTCCGCTGCCGATTTTCCGCAGCTGCTGCTCATTGCCAATCAGGATATAGGTCTTATCCCCGATTGTTTTTACTACCTGCCCGGCAAAGTCGCGGCCATCGGTACTTCCAGCTGGAGAATCATCCAAAACTGAAATCGGCGCATCCGTGATTTCCGAACTGAATTGTGTGGAAATCACATAATGATGCGTTAAGCTGTAAGTAAGATAGGGGGCGTCCTCCCCTTTAGGATAAATCAGCTGCCCCATGCCAAAACTATCTGCATGGGCATCTCCATCCAACACAGGTTCCTTTGCAGGATCTTCCGCCTGCAAAACGGAAAGCTGATACGGATTATACAGATAAATCGTGTCGCTTTGCGCATCATACAGCGTAAGGTCATCGCTGTTTTCGGTAAGCGGTGTGATGCTGCCGGTAAAGCCTTCCGGCAACTGCCATTGCAACATATCGCCCGTCAGCTCAATGTCCTCAGCAATGGCATATTGTGCATCCAAAGCGTAGGTGATTTCCGCGCCGTTTTCATCGGTCACGGCAAGCCCGCTTGCATCGGTAAGCGTTTGCCCGCTGCCGATTTCGGCTAACTGGTTATAAGTATAAATCAGGATTTTTCCGTCCTGATAAAGAGATTTGGCCGATTCATCCGTGTTCTCAGATGAAGATTCAGCAAGCTCGGAATCGATTGTCTCGTCCGAGGTGGAAATCTGATCGGTGTCAGATTCCGGCTGACTCTCTACTGAGCTATTTGACGAGGCATCTTCAGGCAAATCGGAAGAGGCCGAAGAATCTCCAGTCAAAGGCTCAGAAGAAGCCTCATTCATGCTTGAAGAATCGACCGATGTATTTTCCGGAGATTGCTCCGGGATGTAACCTGCATCACTGTCTGCAGGTACACTTTCAGAGTCGGCGCTGGAAACAGCTATACTGCTTTCAGCTAAGATAGCATCATCTGCTGCAAAAGCGACCGGTGCTGTGCATTGAAAGAACATCAGCGCCGCCATCGTAGCTGATGCCCATCTCATAAAAGAGTGATGGCGCATGGGAATTCCCTTTACCCCCTAAAGGCTACTTGCGTAAATTCGTATTACGGTTCGCCTACGAATTTACTAGGTTTTATTGCGAAAAGTATCTGCCATTATTTGAATGGCAGATACCCTTGCAATAAATCCCCATGCAATGAGCATTGAGAAGCAAAAGCAGACGGATAATTGACCACGAATTTTATTCGTTGCCAAAAGTTTGCTCGATTGCAAACCGCTTCCGCTCCATGTTGGTATGAACATAGCGCTGTAATGTGATATTGGGATTAGAGTGCCCCATAAGCTCACTGAGTGTTTTAATGTCGCAACCTGCCTGCAGGCAGGTTGTAGCAAAAGTATGGCGTAACATATGTGGATTCACATCATGCGCACCCGCCCTTGCAAGATAACCATGAATGCTCTTTCTGTAGCAACGCGGCTCTACCGGTTTACTGCTGCACGATAAGAACCACACATCGCTGCCGAATGTATTTTTCTGGTACAGCATTTGGAGTAGAGCCGAAAGCTTTGGCGGGATTGGTAATACTCGCTTGGAACTTTCTGTTTTTGGCGCTTGTATCACAATCGAAGTCTTTCCTGATCCAACGGGAATACGGCGAACGCCGCGGCGTATATGGACTTCCTTATGCACGAGGTCAATATCTCCCCACTGCAAGCCGCAAACTTCACTGATCCGAAGCCCAAGCTGGAGCATAAATAATATGCCCGCCTTTCGTGGGGTCGGATTCTTGAAAACAAATCGGCTGACAGCCGCCTGTTCTTCAAGCGAAAGCGCTTCAGGAAACTCGCTCGTTTCTTTCACAGGCTTGATTGACAGCTCAATCATGGGCATCAAATGCAGTGTGTATGCGTATTTACATAGCCTGCGGACAAGGCTGATGCATTCCCGTGAAAGACTTGTTCCAAAAGGTTTATGCTCTCCACCAACCGGAGAAATAATCTGCAAAACGCATAATTCCAATTTTGCACGGGAAAGCTGTGAAATTCGTAGGTTCCCGATGACCGGCAAAATATAATGCTCAATTGAATAACGATAATGCGCTATGGAAGAATCCTCTAAGTCGTTCAGCGTGGAAAGCCATAGTTCCGAAAGAACCGAAATTGTAAGCTCTTGTGCCCCAAGCGGAACCGTGTAATCAGCTGCTTTTACCTTTTTCCGAATCAATGCTGATTTTGCATCGACATAGCTGTACGCATATACATAGCCCCAAATTGCTTTTCCGGTTTCACTTCGCCCTTTAATGTAGCGCCCTTCCCAGCGGCCATCTTTTCGCTTATGGATATTTTCTCCACGTCTTGCCATTGTTGCAGCCTCCATTCATTGACTATGATTTGACAACTTAAACAATAGCAGTGTTTTCGCATGAGGCAACAATATGGACGAAATAACACTTCACGATATGGTAAAAAGCAGCAAATTGCTATTTCTTAATGAATTCGTGTGAAATCAACAAATCAGACCTTGCTATTAAATAAGAAAGGTGATATCATAATCTCCAATCTTTAACAATTCATCACAAGCAATCATAGATCTTGGTTTCTTAGTATCCGCCATTCAAATAATGGCAGATACTTTTTTTGTGTACGCATAAGCTCATTGAACTCGTCCGTATATTTTTACGATAACACTATTTTTGCGAAAAGTCAAACCATCGGGAACAAATGACACTATTGGTTTGTTTATCACGAAAAGCATCGCTCCTATACTAATAGTAATTTGGTATCACTATTAGATATATTTCTGGGAGAATGCTATGACAAATGCTTTATTAGGACAGCGGCTTCGCCAGCAACGAAAAAAACGGGGGCTGACGATTGAACAATTGGCTGAAATGATTGGTCTTTCTAAAAATTATGTCAGCTTGATAGAGCGCGGCCGGAAACTTCCCAGTATGGCAACACTCATTAAAATTGTAAACAGTCTGCATATTTCCGCAGATGTTTTGCTGTGTGACGAAGTAGAATCTGTAAACTGTGTTGTGGACGAAGAACTGGATCAGCGTATAAGGGCGCTCGAACCACATCAGCGCAAGGCGGTCTTTGCCATACTTGATTCTGTTATTGACGCAATACCAGATTTAACTGCATCCTCGTCAGAGGATTCTGCTGAATAGGCTTTATATATACATTAGTTCGACGCTTTGCGCCAAACCGATAAAACCGCAATATGCCAGATGGTCAAATCGACCATCTGGCATATTTTTTTGTCTCCATATCAAAAAATGTATCGTAAAAGCGATATATTACCATGCTCGCGCACCTCCGCCTGTTTTTGCATGAAATGAAGTCAAAACAACGGAGGTCAAACCAAATGTCGAAAAATTATATTCAGAACGGCGCTTTGATTCCCGCCGAAGATGAACAAATCATCGCGAAATTAACAGCATATCTCTCTGTTTCGCTCCGGAATGAGCGCAGTAAATACCTGAAAAAATATGGAAAAATTCGGGATTTCGAGTCCTCAATTGAAGATTTGAAACCGGATTTTGAGCCAGAAGATAGTTCTTTTGAGGAAAGGATTGAGCAAATGCTCGCATGGGATATGGTGAAAAACTATCTTCCACTGTTGACTGCAAAAGAATGTGAGGTCGTTTTATGCTTGTATGTAAACCAGCTCAGCACAGCAGATACCGCCCAAAAGATGAATCTGGCACCGGAAACTGTTCGCTGGCACAAGAAAAACGCCTTGCAGAAAATCCGCAAGGCAATGGAGGGAAATACCTGATGGGCGCTTATATTGATCTTCTGAAAGCCGCGCAAAGCGGCGATACTGCTGCGGCAACCGTACTGTATGAACAGTACCAGCCGTTAATCAAAAAGCTGAGTTGGCATGACGGCATATTTGATATGGACTTGTATCAAACCCTTTCTGTTGCGTTTTTGGTCGCATTATCGAAGTTTTAGATTCGATAACCCCAAAATATAAAATTTTTTCAAAAATACCCCAACGATTTTGCCTGTAAACTGATGTTTATATTATAGAGGGACAAAAAGCCCTCTTCCCCTTGAGAACCTTGATAACTGCATATCCGAATCACCGGCTACATACAACTGACCTTGCCGCAACCCAAGGAGCGTCGGCAAGCACGATTCAGAGGTAACGCCATAATCCCGTGTATACGGAGGAGCGCCCCTGCCTGCTGAAAAGAACAGCGTGGAACCTGTTTGATGCCACGAAAGGGTCAGCAATCATGATACGCACCGTTGCGCTACCCACAAGGAAGCGGCGGTACTGCCTACATTTGGTACAGGAAGCGGGAGCTGCGCCAGCAGCCGGGTCGGGGATTCGCCCTATTATCCGGGGAGTAGTGTCGAATAGGATAATATTTAATTCCAGATTATGGCGGTCACTTGCTTTTGGCAGGTGACCGCTATGCTTGTGGAATTAAATCTGCAAATTCAGTAAAGGAGACTGGCTAAGATGGGAGAACCCTTTGGAAAGCGAGAAATTTTCCGTAAGTATCCGGATGTGGTGGATGTGACCCAACTCTGTAAAATGTTGGGCGGTTCGCGACCCGTAAGTAAAAAGACAGCTTACAGGCTGTTGACTTCCGGGAAAATCAAGGCATTCCGGCTGGGCCGTAGCTACAGAATCCCCAAGGTAAATGTGATTCGCTTTTTACAAAACGGATTGTCTGACGAATGCAACACTGACGATTCCCCGATTGACAGTGTGGAGGAATGAAAGAAAGTCTGCTATGCTAATAGCGGTTACACAAATGTTTGATAGCCAGAAAGGAGACTGCTATGAGGACAAAAGTGACAGGCTATCTTACACAAAAACGCGGATTTTATTATGTTGTCTTGAATATGCCATCCGACATAAAAGGAAAACGAATTCGCAAAACATTAAGTACAGGTTTATCCACTGCGCGAAACATGACAAAGGCCAAAGAAGTTATGCGCGAAATGATTCGGGAAGCCAACGCCGGAGAAGAAGTGCATGGCGTGATGGAACGGAAGGCCGTGCAGAGCACCGCGCCGGAGAGTAGTTCTCCTCGCCCGGATATGCTATTTTCGGATTATTTGCAGTTCTGGCTCCAGTGGAAAAGAAGTACATGGGAGGAAGTTACCTATTCGGGTTATACTGCCAATGTAAACACATGGATTGCTCCTTATTTCTCACAACGGGGAACCAAGCTGAACGAAATCAATGTGCTGGACATAGAAATGTTCTATGCCCATGAAAAGAACACACGCAACATCAGCGGAAATACGGTTGCACATTACCATGCCAACATCCACAAAGCGCTGGTTGATGCAGTAAGGCTGAAACTGATTCCGCATAACCCAGCCTCGGATGTCGAAAGGCCAAAAAAGGATAACTTCGTAGCAAGCTACTACACCGCAGATGAGCTGATGGAGATGTTTCCGATATTTGCCGGAACAAAAATGGAACTGCCGGTTCTTCTGGCTGCCTATTATGGCCTGCGCCGCAGCGAAGTGGTTGGGCTGAAGTGGTCGGCCATTGACTTTGTAAATAAAACTATCACTATTTCGCACACATTCGAGCGTGTCAATGTGGACGGAAAGGCGGTAGATATATCCAAAGAACGGACAAAGAACAATTCCAGCTTCCGCACATTGCCGCTGATACCGGAGGTTGAAACCGCATTGATTGCAGCGAAAGCCCGTCAGGAAAAGCAGCGCAAGCAGTGCGGCAGAAGCTATTGTAAAAAATATCTGGAGTACATCTGTGTAGACGATATGGGGAATCTTGTTAATCCAAATTATATAAGCGGAAACTTCAGCAACATCTTGCGCAAAAACGGTCTGCGTCCAATCCGATTCCATGATCTGCGTCACTCCTGCGCAAGCCTGCTCATCAAAAATAAAATTCCGATGAAAGATGTGCAGGTCTGGATGGGACACTCCAGCTTTGCCACTACCGCTAACATTTACGCCCATATTGATACGGACAGCAAACAGGAGGCTGCCGATATGATTTCGGCCTGCATCAGTCTAAGCGGAAGCCCGGACAAAAAAGTGGGCAAAAAAAGTCCCCCTAAGCGGAGCGCTTGAGGGCGGGAAAAAAGCAAAATTTCACAATTTCCAAACGGATTTTCAGCCCGGTTGTCTGCCATTTTGGGAGAATTTGAGGCCAATTTTAGGCAAAAGTGGCAGACAACTTGGCAGACATGGAAAAAAGATGTCTGCCAAACAAAAAATACCTAAGCGGTAAAAACCACTTAGGTACGATTGGTGCCGGTGATGGGGGTCGAACCCATACGGTGTCACCACCAACGGATTTTGAGTCCGTCTCGTCTGCCAATTCCAACACACCGGCGTATGTAGGTACTTTGCTAGTATACCAGCCCCATGCCAAATTGTCAAGGCATCCGCGCCGGGATTTTGCGGACAAATTTTCCGATTTTTTTGTCAAAAGGCATTGACAAACGGTTTTCATGCCGCTATAATAATTAGCGTCGCCTGACGGCGTCAGGGATATTGCCCCATAGCTCAGTTGGTTAGAGCACCTGACTGTTAATCAGGGTGTCGT
>OJRN01000098.1_pt1 | contig 48564 bp, 40 predicted proteins | sample 1599211 | NCBI WGS metagenome assembly OJRN01 (sample SAMN03922532, study PRJEB24848) | human gut metagenome | isolation source: stool sample | host: Homo sapiens | place: Germany | collected 2010-05
TGACCGGCGACAACAAGAAGCACCGCGACGAGCAGATGAACATCATCGTGGACGAGACCGACCGCCTGACGGCCCTTGTTTCCAGCGTCATGGAGCTGAGCAAGGTCACGAGCGGCGCACTCAAGTGCGAGAAGGTCCACTTCGACATGGGCCAGCTCTGCGACGAGGTGAGCGAGCGTTACGACGCCGTCTGCGCCCAGAACGGCTGGCAGCTCAAGCTGGAAATCCCCGACGAAGAACTGCCCGTCTGTGCCGACCCCGACATGATGCAGCGCGCTCTGCATAACCTTTTGGGCAACGCCATGCACCACATCGGCGAAGACGGCATCTTCGTGCTGCGGGCGCTCCGCTGCCCCGAGGGCGTCCGGGTGGAGGTAGAAGACCACGGCCCCGGCATCTCTGCCGAGGACCTGCCCTATATCTTCGACCGCTACTACCGCTCCCGCTCCGACGCAGGCAAGCAGGGGACCGGCCTCGGCCTCTCCATCACCAAAGCTATTTTCCAGCAGCACGGTTTCCGCTTCGGCGTCCACAGCACTGTGGGCAAAGGCACTGTGTTCTGGTTCATCATGACCGATACCGAAGAAGTTTCCTCATAAAAAGGCGGGTCACTGTCCCAACGGACTGTGACCCGCCTTTTTGCTATTTTTTCTGGCAGTACACCACCACCCTCGCTTTTCCGCCGGGAGTACAGGTGTAGAGCACGAGAGGACAGCCGCCCTCCCGCAGAGCTTCGGGTTCTTCGGGCGAGACCTGCGCAGTCCGCTCCACAGTGTACACTGCCTCAGCGCCGTCCTGTGAAGTGAAACGCACCTCGTCGCCTTCCGAAAGGCTGCTCAGCCGCCCGAAGTGCGATTTGTAATTGTGGGCCGCAATGACAAGGTCTCCGCCCGCCGCACTGCCGCATTGACGGCAGGGCGAGACCTTGAGGTTCGCTTTGCTCCACTCGGTCTGCACCGGCAGCTCCAAGCCCAGAGCGGGGATGGTCAGCACCCCCAGATACTCCCGCTCGACGCTTGACGCCGGGGTTTCCGAAGCCGATTCCTGCTCGGACTCTGCATCTTCCGTGGACAGGCTTTCCGCACTGTCTGCGGGCCGTTCTGCCTCCGACACTGCCGCAATGCTCTGGCTCTGGCGCAGCTGGCTCACCGCCGAAGCGGCCTGAGCGCCTGCCCTTGCATCCTCGAGCCGGTCGTAGACGTAGAGGCAGACCGCTGCCAGCACCAAGGCACTGCCCAGCATCAGGCAGAGCCGCTCCGGCACCAGCCTACGCATCGTGTCTGCGCTTCCGGCTCAGCCAGAGGCCCACCGCCACGAGGGCGATGCCCCCGCCTGCCAGCACCGGCACGGGCCAGAGCAGCTGGCCGGTCTGGATGAGGGTCCCCACCGGTTCCGGCTCCGCAGCCGGGATGACTTCATCCGGCATCTCTGCCGAGGGTGTCGGCGGGCGGATGACCGTTATCTCGCCCGGCTGGTCCACCGGCTTCGGGGTCGGCGTCGGCTTATCCGGCACATAGGGCGGCGTCACCGGTGGTGGAAGAGGGTCGGTGCTGCGGTAGCTGTTCTTGAAGAGCAGTTCCGTCTTCGCCCCGTCGTCCCCATCCCGCCGGACGGACACGTGTCCTTTCAGTTCACCGTCGGTGTCCCACGCCACCATGACTTTCAGGTAAAAGACGGTGTCGTCGTAGTCGGCCCGTTTCCGTCCGCCCGCATCCTGAGTGACCGTATACTCGTATATGCCGGGCGCGGTGTAGACGATGGTATCAAAAGTCTTCGTCAGGGTCTTGTCGTCGGCGTCGCGGCAGTCCCGGGCCGGAAAATCCAACTCAGCCTCGTCGTCACAGCCTTCCGGCATCGGCGCGCCGTCCAACGCGGTCAGCCGCACCGTCAGCGTCTCGTCAGCTGCCTCTCCGGTGCAGCGGACGGACGCCTCCAGTTCCAGCTCCGCCCGCTGGTCTGCGGCCAGAGCAGGCAGGGCAGCACTTACCGCAAGCGCTGCTGCCAGCAGGGCCGCTGCCATTTTCGGGAGCCTTCTCATGATAAGCTCTCCTCCTTTCCGTTTTGCAGGTCTGACATTGGTTCCATCCGGGCCAGCACCACCGTCCGCGCGTCGGTGTACTCACCCGAGCAGGTAGCCATCGCCAGGAACTGCGCTCCTTCCGGCTCCTCTTCCAGCGCACGGAGGGCCTGTGCATCCATCTGAAGGGCATTCTCCTCCACAAAGGGGAGCAGCCCGCCTGCGTCCGAGCGCCACTTGCCCGGGGCAAAGATGGCCTGTTCCGACGCAGGCACCACAAGGCAGGCCAGCACTTCCAGCCGATAGCTCCCGCCGGGCAGCGTCAGGGTGCCGGTGGTGTTCTGGCGGAAGAATGCGCCGTCCTTGTATTTGTCGAGGTCGCCGAACATCCGCCCGTTCTCCATATGGTGGCCGTAGAGCAGGGAATACCGCCCACTGAAGTCCGCGTCGCAGTCAACATCCAGAAAGATGCTGCCTGCCAGCGCAAAGCTGCCGTAGACGTCGGTGTTCAGATAGGTGAAATTGCTCTCGCCCTGCATCACCGGGTAGTCGATAGCCGTGCCGTCCAGCGTCAGCCACCCGCAGACATCGGGGTTGATGTCCCGCAGCTGGCCGAAGGAGAGACTGTTGTCCTCCTGCGGCTGGGGCTTGAAGGCCAACAGCCCGGCCTGCACATTGTCGGCAGCGGCGTACACCCGACTGTTGTCCCACAGCGCATAGCCCGACCAGACCACCGCCAGCAGCACCAGCAGGGCCGTCACCCCGTCCAGCAGGCCGTTCGCCGCCCGCATGGCCATCTTCTGCCACCGGATGTTCCTCACCTCCCTTGCCTTATTTCCTCCGCGCTTACTTCTGATGGCGGCGGCGCAGGGTCAGCAGCAGCCCGACGCCCGCAGCACCCGTCAGGGTGAAGAGATAGGGTGCGCTGTCCAGCACCACACCGGCATCCACGGTGCCGCCCTTGGTGTTGGTGAAGTTCGCCTGCTCGACCGCCTCATCCACTTCGCCCTCGGTTCCAGTCTCCGTCGTCACATAGTCTGCGACCGGCGTCTCAGACACCTTGTACTCGACGCCGTAGGGCAGGTTCTCGATGTGGATGGTATCGCCGTCTTTCAGATAGAAAGTCGCTTCCGTCGTCTCGCCGGGCCTGATCTCGATCGAGGCGGGGTTTGCGTCATAGCTGCCGCCGGTGATGGCGTAGCTGTCCTGATAGGTCTTGCCCTCCTCGCCGGTCAGCTGCACCGTGAACTCGAAGTATTTGTCCTTATTGCCCATGATGCCCTCGACGTCCTTGTGGACTTCCAGCTTACCGGCAGAGTAGAGGTTGTCGAAGTCGTCCTTTTTGCCCTCGCCGGTGGACTCCGGGTCCTCGGTGTGGACAGCGGCAATTCGGAGCTTGCCGTCCTGCTCGATGACCGTCACCCGCAGCAGGATGGCGTCGCCGTAGTAGGTCACGCCTGCGCTGTTGCCCGCCACCTCATGGATGATGTAGGTGTAGACACCCACGCTGTCGTACTTGGGCAGCTGAATTTCGATCTGCCTGGTCTTGTTCGCACTGCCGGCTTCGCCCTGTGCGTAGGTCACGTCGCCGACAGACGGCATATAATCTGCGGCTTCAATGCCCTCCGATGCGTCGGTCACGGTACCCGGGTCGATCGTAAACGTAAAGGTCTCTTCCGGGGAGAGCGTACCCGTGTTGGCCAGCTCGTAGTTTTTGGTGAGATACACCCGGGACATATCCTCATACGGAGGGCCTTGCACCTGTGCCGCAAAGGCGGGCATGACGTTGACGCCCATGGCCAGAGAGATGGAAAGCACACCTGCGAGAAGCTTTTCTACCTTGTTCTGTTTCATCCTAGAGTTCCTCCTATGTTGTCTTGTATGGTTTTTGGCGGCTCAGAGCCCCCGCCGCCGGATGAGGGTGATGACTTTTGCCTTGACCGCACTGCACTGCACCGGGCCGAAGTCACGGCTGTCCTCGGCCTGTGTGCGGCAGTCGCCCAGAATGAAGACGCTGTCCTCCGGCACAGCGTAGGGGTAGCTGAGCAGAGATTTGGGGTAGGTGGGGTAGAGGATGCCGCCGCCCTGTGCCGAGCCGTTGACCTCCACAACGCCGCTCTCGCTCAGGGTCACGATGTCCCCGCCCCGGGCCAGCACGCGGCCCACCCGCAGCGTTCCCGAGCGCTCATATACCACGACATCATTCTTGGCATAGTCTTTTTCCAGCCGGCAGCCCAGCACGAGGTCGCCGTCCTTCACGGCGGGAAACATCTCGCTGCCGGACGCCTGCGTCACCAGATACACCTGCGTCAGAAGCACCCAGAGCACGGCGGCGAACACCGCCAGCCGCACCGCCAGACTGCGCACTTCCCGCAGCAGGGGGCTTTTTTCCGGCTTCGCCGGTCCAGACAGGTTCGCTTCCGGCGTCCCGGGCGGGGCCTCCGGGGCAAGCGCCTCGTTTGGTTCCTTCACTCATCTTCCTCCTTTTTTCTGTTTTTGCAGCCCAGAACGGCCGCACCGGCACACAGCATCAGCGGCAGCCCGAAGAAGTCTGTCTCCACGCCGGTGTCCGGGTCTATATCGGCCAGAACGTAGTGGGCATAGAAATTGACGACGCCGTTTTCCAGCTCTTCGTCGGTGGGCTCATAGCCCTTTTCCCACTCGTCCTGCGATACCTTTTCCTTCGGGTCCGGCTCATCCGTCACCGAACCGGGGAGCTCTTTGTACCAGCCGTCGAAAACGTAGCGCGCACCGCCGATGTCGAGCTCTTTTTCGATGTCCGCCGTCGTCTCTTCCACCCGCTCGCCGCTCTGGTACTCGCGGCTTTCCCGGATGCTGTAGTCGTCCTCGCCCGGGGCGCGGACGTTGAACCGGGCCGTGAAGTTTTTCCTGCTCTTGACGCTGATGATGCAGTCGATGTGCTTATCCGGTTCTGTCCCGTTGTTGCGCGAGATCTTGTACGGCGTCACCACGATGCTCTCCAAATCTTCCTGCGTCAGCCCCGTGATGCCGGTCTGCTTCTCGATGGTGTCCTTATACTCGTCCCATATCTCATCGACGACCTCGTCCCAGTAGTCATCGCCCGGTTTCAGCGACCATGCGTCGCCAGTCGCGCCGCCCGGCCACGATACAACATAGTCTGACACATTTGTCAGGATGTTCTTGCCGTTATCTTCCCATGCCGCGCCGTAGGTCTTCACCTTGCCGACCCACTTGCACTCGCTGTTGTCCGGCGCCCACTGGCTGGGGTCATTGCTGCCGGGCAGACTGGTGGGGGTCTTGAGCAGGAAGACTGCCGCCGACTCTTCCTGAGTCCAATCGCCCCAGCCCGGTGCATCCTCATCAAGTTCGTCCGCAGGCAGGGCATTTTTATCCTCGGCTACGCTGTCGTCAGCCAAGTCGGCATCTTCCTCAGAGAATCTGTCTTTTTCGGGCTGTTCTGCCTCATCCAGAGGCGTTTCCTCCTCGACGGCGGGCCGTTCTTCCGACAGCTCCGGCAGAACGGCGATGTCTTCCTCCTCGTCTAAAACGGGCTCCTCCTGCTGGGCCTCATCGTCGGTGAAACAGGCGTAGAGGCTGCACTCGCTGTCCGCTTCCGGCCAGAGCGGTCCTTCATCCGGCATGAAGCGGATCGCCGTCCCTTCGTCGCCCCGGCTGTACCAGAAGCGGAAGCTCTTTCCCTCCACCTCCGGCTCTTCGGGCATCAGAAGCTCTTCGCCGCTGCCCACGATCTGTTCCGCGTAGGGCAGGCCGCCGTCGGCCTCGTCCGACTCGCTGAGCCAGAAGAGATAGGTCTTCTCAAAATGCTCGTCCGCTTTGACGGCCCCGCTGTCCGGAGTCGGCGTCTCGTCGGGCAGCCCGATGTCGTCGAGCCCGTCCACCACGACGGGGATGCCGCCTTCCGCGGGCAGAAGCACCGGCTCGTCTGTCCGGATGTCCTCTTCTTCGTCCCAGGCAGGCTCGTCCTCTATTTCCTCGTCCCATGTCTGGTCCGGCACGCTGTCCGTCCGCTCCGGCCCCTCGGCAAATGCGGGCAGCAGACAGCCGCACAGCAGCACCAGCACGATGCACAGTGCTGCGGCGCGCAGTGTCAGCCGCCTCCGTTCCAGTCGATTCCGCATACAACAGCCCTCCTTCATTCTCGCTCCCGGCGGGGATGCCGCCCTTTGCGTTATCAGGATACCGTTTACCGGACACGAAGGATGTCATTGCGTGCCAGTGCAAAAAAATTTTGCGCATGAAAAAACCGCCGCCGGGGTCTTTCGACTCCGGCAGCGGTCTGCTGTCTCCGAATTTTCGGTTTTCAGGTGCGGGTGGTGGCTTCCATGCAGTGCTCTGAGGGGGCGTAATATTCCATCAGAGCAATGTAATTCTCGCAGTGGTGGCAGAACGCCGCCCGGATGGCGTCGTCGGGCGCGCTCTTCATTGCCACGAACATCAGGATGTACTTTGCAATGAGGCTCACAGCCTCGCTCTCGAGGTCATAGCAAAGACCCACCGCCAGGATCGGCACGACGATCTGCTGCGCACGGATGGGGATATTCTCCGCATCGACCCGCTTGAGCACGGCACGGCTCATGGTGGATGCCGCCCAGACGGCGCGGGAGATCTTCCAGTAATCCATATTCTTCAGATGGGTGAGGGTGCGCAGCCGCTGGATGACCTCGCCGTCGTCCAGAACTTTGTTCTGCGTGACCTCCTCCTCCGAGCGGATGAAGGCGCACTGTGTCATGTCCATCAGGGCGGCTTCGTATTTTTCGTGGTAGTTCTCGCGGGAGATGAAGTACTCCTCCATACGGAGCATGACTTCGTCCGTCTCTTTGTCGGTGGCCAGCCAGCTGAAGTCCAGCGGCGTCGGGCCGAAATCATTCTTGCCCATCTCGTTCAGGTCTTCCAGCTCTTCCTCGTTCCGGGTGGAGGGAAGGAAGCGGTCGTTGCCGTTCCGGTGGAAGCTCCACTCTTCGGGCAGAAGATGCGGCACGATGTCGCCGCTGGAGATGATGTTGAAGATGTTGCTCTCGCCCCAGCTCTCTTTCAGGCTGCCGTCGGCATTGTGGTTGTTGTCGTAGTCCTGCTGCAAGTTGGGGTAGTCCTGCGGGCCGAGGGCCACCGGTGTCGCAAAGGTGTAGACGAAGACATTCTCCCGTTCCAGTCCGGGCAGCTCCTTGTTGACACGGGCAGCCAGAAGGTTCGCCACCGCCGCACCGCGGCTGTAGCCGCCCATCCAGAGCTTGACGACGCCCAGCTCTCCCTTTTGCTGAGCTGCCGCCAGATAGTTCTTCAAATCGGCAAACACCTCATGCACCGGGATGATGAAGCCGCTGTGGGCGTGGCCCGTGCCGGTGTGCAGATTGCTCACCCACTCGCCGCCGTAACCGCCGCCGCGCAGGATGAGCGCCACGATGGTGGTGCGCTTGCCGTTCAGGGTGATGGTCTTGCGGGCCGTGGACCAGCCCACGAAGTCGCCCGCCTTGCCCACATCGACATCATAATAGCGGTATTTCACGTCGCCGAATCCCAGCTTGGTATAGGCTGCGTCGAGGCTGTTCTCGCGGCCCACGTCCCCGTTGGCCCAGTATTTCGCATCGCTGGCCCATGTATTGAAAGCAGCCGTCACCATGCCCAGCGTCGCCAGTGCCAGCTGGTGGTCGTACTGGATGGAGGTGTGCGCAAAAAAACTGTCGCTGTAGTAATATTCGTGCTCGATGTCCATCTGGCTCAGCTCGCTGCGGAAGGACATTGTATAATTGCCCGCCGGGACTGCCCGGCCCACCGTCTGGCTTTTTGCCGCTGCCTCAGCCCGGGGCAGTGCCAGCCCGGGCGCAAGAGCTGCACTGCAAACCAGCGCTTTACAGAAATCACGTCGTTTCATGGTCTTTCCCCCTTGCTGCTTTCATAAACCTCTGACATTTCTATCGTATAGGTGGTTTGCTATAGTATACCGTATTTTTCCAGCGGATTCAATCATCAACTCTGCCGATTGGGTATGTAAAAACCGGACAGCATCACTGCTGCCCGGTCATTTTCGTATTCTCAGAGAAGCTGCGGATCCATCTGGCGGCAAAAGTCCACGATGTGGCGGAACATCTGCTCGACCGCCGGAGCCATCGCCGTGGGGCGCTGGACAGCCAGACCCACCACCCGGTACTCTTCCGGCTCGATGGGGTAGATCTTGACCGCCGCCGTGCAGCTGCGCAGCAGCATCCGGGGCATGATGGAGATGCCGAGGCCCGCCTCCACCATGGCGATGTTGGACTGGTCGTCGATGACGTGGCAGCGGCGCTCGGTGGAGATGGAGTATTTCTTGAGGAACTGGCGCATCTCGGCGTCGGTGGCGTCGCACTGGACGACAAAGCTCTGGCCATTCATCAGCTCCGGCGTCATAATGCCGTTTGGCGGTTCGGGCCAGTCCTGCGGTACGATGCAGAGCAGCGGCTCATGGAACAGCTCGGTCAGGTTGAACTCTTCGCGGCAGGTGGCGGACAGGAAGGCCAGGTCCACCTGACCGGTGCGCAGCCACTCCTTCACGTCGTCGTAAGTACCCTGATAGACCTCGACTTCGATCTGGGGGTAGCTTGCCATGAAGCTCTTGAGGATCTGGGGCAGCAGGCCGGCGCAGACCGAGTTGAATGCACCCAGCTTCACCTTGCCCTTTTCCAGGCCGTTAAGGCGGGCGATGCTCTGCTGCAGGGCCTCGTCGCTGTTGAGCACCGCCCGGATGGACGGGTAGAGCGAAGCGCCATAGCTGGTCATGGTCACGCCGTTTTTGCCGCGGTTGAATAAGGTAAAACCAAGCTCAGCCTCCATCACCGCGATGGCATGGCTGATGGCAGAGGGGGTCAGATGCAGCTGCTGGGCTGCTTTGTTAAAGCTGCCCTGACGCGCGACTGCATCGAAAATTTCGTAAGAAAACAGCGTCATGTCCCTAGCCTCCTTCCGTTTTTCAGTTCGGAGACGCCCGTTCTTCTGTGAATCTTTTTCACCTTGAGGATGTCTTGCATCAATTTTCTTTTTGAGTGTACTATCCTATCTCCGCTTTGTCAAGCATCCAAACCTTAATTTTGGACGTTGAGCCAAATTTCTGCTTTTGAAACGCCATTTATAAGGTATATTGCGCCCTTTTCCGTTCCAGTATTTTCCTGTTTTGAACAAAAAGACCGTCAGCCCTCCATCCCGGAAAGCCGTCGGTCTTCTGCGTTCTACAGATGTTTTTACTCGAGCACCAGCAGCAGGCTCATCTTGATGCGGCCCTGCGCCGTGACGCCGTGGAGACCGTTCTTGTCGAGGCGGAAGCTCTCGCCTGCGTTCAGCTCATAATTCTTCATGAATCTTCTTCATTTTTGTACCTCTGACCTCTAAAATTTTTGAAAAAATCAGATGATTTTTGATCCATGACTTGGTGGCGATTTGAGTGACCACAAAGGTATATTTGATATATAGGAAGAAGAATGCCCACTCGTCTGAGGAGTTCTCAGGGGAGTGGGCATTTCTGCGCAGGTGGTTAATATAATTTCGATTATGATAATTCAAATTATATTAACTAAACCATAAAAAACATAAAAGCGAACTTTTCTATTCTTTCACAAACCTGTAAACACCAAATTGTTCTTTTTTTACAAATCCGTACTCTCTCATTTGACGAACTACCACACGTGCCCTTGCCTCTTTTACTTCAAATACATTTTCAACATTATTTGTGTTGAATGTATATCGGTAGCCATATTTTTTGAACAATTTTGTAATTTTCACTTTTGTGCTATTAGCTAGTGGGAGTGTATCAACCATTTTACTGAAATCCGCAATTTCTTTATCTCGTTTAGCTTCTGCCTGCATCAAAGTCGATACTTTTTCCTTGGAAGTCGATACATCAAGTGGTGAGGTCGATACTTTTTTCTCAGAAGTCGATACTTTTGCAGGCTGAGCCTCCACACTTTCCATACTGACCTGTGCCGGAGTCGCCACACTTCTATTCGGCAGCGTAACGATAAAGAAATCTGAATCCGAGTAGAAAGTCGGCTTCTGAGCCGCTTCCACATAAGAGTTCAGGATGCGGTCAATGCCGCTGCCACGGCGCTCCATAAAGCCAAGCCGCGAGAACACATCCGAGATCACCTGATTTCGCCGCATAGACGGAATGTGCCGGATATCCATATCCTGCACCCTGCGGCCATTCATCATGCCGCCCGGCGAAGTGATTTCCAGCCGATCATCGAACACTTCTACATGAATCTCCGAACCAAGAATCTGATAATTCCGATGAATCAGCGCATTGACCAGCACCTCACGAACGGCTTTATAAGGGTAATCACTGCGTTCTTCACGGGTCATACCACGGATTTTTGCTGTTGTTGCGAACAAAATCTTCCGCATTTTGCAGCAGCGTGATCAGACTTGCACCCTGAAATTTCTTGTCATCCAGAGCATCTTCTTCAATGCTGCCTTTGTAGTTGCCTTTCCAGCGGGTGCAGAAAATGCGTGACTGCGTAAAGATGGTATCACCTACTTTTCTGTATCGTTGGATCAGAGATTATGATACCTCATTCAAAGCTCTGACCCCACCACTTTATGCAGTCACATGGGTGGCATTCTCTTTCACCGAATTGATTGTCTCCATCAGTTCACTGCCTGTTTTGCCATCAAACAGGCGGGTAAACAGAATGGGCTGGTCAAAGGGTGGTTTCATCAGAACCGCTTTGCTTTCCACATAACCGTTCTGCTCGATGTAATGAATGACCTTCTGCACAAACGCGATCTGCTTTGCATTCAGCGATTCATCGTTGATGAACTTGGAAAATGCCTGCATGGCAGCATCGTGGTCCAGCTTTGCCACTTTACGCACCAGCAGACCAAAGGGTGTATCCCGAAACTCCCGGGCATAGTCCTCTTTGCTGCCCAGCTCACAGGTGAAGATATGTTCCAGCTCGGTATAGTCACCCCGGGAAAGCGGAATGTTCTGGGTCAACTTGTGGATGGCCAGCGTATCGCTGCGGTGCTCCATGATGTAGCGGTTCACACGTTCCCGGTACTCGCCGAAATCGTAGCCGGAATCCAGCGTTTTGCCCTCGGTCTTTTCCAGTACCGGGTCGACAAGGGCCGTGTAGACAGGCTTTTGCCCCTCGCCGCCCTCCACCAGAAACTTGATAAGCTCCCGCAGTTCCTGCCGCATTTCCTCAAAGCGGAGCAGATCATGCGAGGTCAAAAATTCGTCTGTCTGCACCTCCCGGATGAGGGGCAGCTTTGCCTGCACCTGCGGGATGGTAGCCTTCCCTTCCAGCATTGCCGCTGTATTGCGCAGCTGTTTCTGGGCGCGGCCCAGCCCCGGCAGACCCTCCAGCTCACAGAGCAGCAAGCCATACACAAAGTTATCGAACCGCTTGGCGGCTTCATCTTTGTCGTCCAGCGAGATGAGCGGTGCCACCTCTTTCATCAGAGTACCTTTGTCCGTTTCGGTCAGGCTGACAAAGGCTTCCGGCTTTTGATAGTGTTCCACGGCCTGTCGGTGCAGCCGCACGGATACCAGCTCCGGGTTCAGCGCTCCCACTTCGGCACGGCAGGTTTCTGTTAAAATTTTACGCCAGTTCTGGTGTTTTTCGTTCCCATAGGCTCCATCCTGCAGCGCGGCGGCGATCCGCACCTGCTTGCAGAAAATGCTCTCGGACAGACTCTTGGTGTCCGCGTTCTCGTAGCCGTTGGGTTTCTGACGGAAAAACTCAAAGTTGCCGCAGTAGTCGAAGATCAGAAAACGCCGTTTGCCCGTATATTCGCCGTCGATGGCATCCACGCAGGCAAGGGATGGGCAGAGCCGCGTACCACGGCCGATCATCTGCCAGAACTTCGTTTTGCTGCGTACTTTTTTGAAGAACACCAGATTCACGCACTCCGGCACATCAATGCCCGTATCCATCATATCCACCGAGACCGCAATAAACGGCGGCTTGTCCGGCTGTTTGAAATCGTCAATGATGGACTGCGCATAGGCATCATCGCAGACCACCCGCTGGATGAAACCCGGGTGCTGGGTCTCCAGCTGCGGGTAGAGCTTGCCAAAGCGTTCCCGGATAAACTCCGCGTGGCGCTTGTTCTGGGCAAAGATGATGGTCTTGCCGATGCGGTCACCGCCCGCCGTCTGGATGCCCCGTTCCATCAGGTCTTGCAGCACCGTGTCCACGGTGTTGGCGTTGAAGATAAACTTATTCAGCTTTTCGGATGGGATGAAGGTGGGCAGGGTGTCGTCCTCGGCGAAATCGTCCTCGTAGCGGGCCTTATCCTCCGGTGAAAGCTGGTCGTAGTGGATGCCCTCTTCGGTGAATTTCGTCTTGACCTCGTAGTTGTAGTAAGGCACCAGCACATGGTCGGTGTAGACCGCCGTGTCGTAATCGTAGGCGTAGGTGGGGATGCCGTGTTCCATCTCGAAAAAGTCGTAGGTGTTGCGGTCCACGTCGGTTTTCGGGGTGGCGGTCAGACCCACCAGAATCGCATCGAAATAATCAAAAATGGCGCGGTATTTCTTGAAAATGCTGCGGTGGCTTTCGTCCACGATGATAAGGTCAAAGTGGGCAGGCGAAAACAGCGGTACGCCGTCCTTGGTCTTGGCGTTGTCGATGGCGTTGAGCATGGTGGGATAGGTGGAAAACACGATGCGCGCGGCCTTATCGTCCTTAGAGGAGCACAGATTGCACAGCGATTGGTCCGGCAGATACTTTTTGAAGTCGTCCTTTGCCTGCTTGACCAGCGCGGTGCGGTCCGCCAGAAAGAGCACGTTGGTCACATGACCGCCCCGGCTCAGCACATCGGTCAGGCTGGACGCGGTGCGGGTCTTGCCCGTGCCAGTAGCCATGACCAGCAGATTGCGCCGGAAGCCCTGCGCGATGTGGGCGCAGACAGCCCGGATGGCGTTTTTCTGGTAGTAACGGTCGGTGATTTTGTCGTCAATTTCAATGGTGTCCAGCGGCTTTTTCTCGGTGCGGCGGTTCATCAGCTTCTGCAAGTCGTCCTTGCAGAACACCCCGCTCACGGCACGCTGCGGGCCGCTCTGCTCATCCCAGAAATAGGTGGTGTAGCCGTTGGTGGTAAACAGCATCGGACGGCGGCCAAACTTCTGCTCCAGACAGTCTGCATAAAGCTGAGCCTGCTTGCGCCCGATGTTGGGGTCTTTGGTGCTGCGCTTGGCTTCAATGACCGCCAGCGGCAAGCCGTCCTTGCCCATCAGCAGATAGTCCGCATAGCCCTTCTGCCCCAGCACGCCGTTCATGTTGTCCACTTCGTACTCGGTGCGCACATCGGCCTCCGGCCCGGTGAATTTCCAGCCCATGGCCTTGAGGTCGATGTCGATGATCTTCCGCCGCGTTTCGGCCTCGGTCAGGTCGGCGGCGGTGAAACTGCGGCTCTGCTGGTTCTGCTGTTTGCTGGCTGTGTACGCCGTCGAAAGGCTCTCCACCTGCTTGCGCAACGCATCCAACTCGGCATCTTTCTGGGTCAGCAGGCTTTCCTGTTCCCGGATCTTCTTTTCGTCCAGCTCCACTTTCTCGCCGGGGATGGCTGTTTCATCAAAGGAGCGCTCCACATAGTCCGTGCCGTAGCAGTAATCCACCCACTGGATGAAGTCGAACAGCCCCCGCAGGCTGAACACTGCATCCGCCGCTGACACGCTATACCCTGTATGTACCGCCAGATTGCCCGCCTTCACGATGCTGGGCAGCACGCTCCACACATTGCGGTCCACCGCGAAGCGGAAACTCGGCTCGTGCAGCAGGGATTGCAGGTTGTCCTTGTAGGGCATCGTGATGGTTTTGTCTGCCGCATACACCCACTTCACCGCCAGCTCCAACGCCTTCCGGCACCCCACCGCGCACATCGCCGGGGAGGTGGAGAACACTTTCTCAGCCTCGATGGCGGCAGATGCAAACATGGAGTATTCGGGGTGGGTGGAGAGATAGGAGAAGTTGGACATAAAATCAGCTCCTTTTTATTTTATCACTCTGTGATTTGAACAGCTTGTAACCCGTATTCGGTGCATTGCATTTGCATAACATCCACGCCGCAATTATGACACAGATTCAAAACATCTTTCTTTTTTGTTTCGTCGATTTTGGCACCTAGGTATACTTTTTTAGGACGTGAAAACTTATGCGCCATTCCCTTTCCTTTCATGTCCTTCCTCATCGTTTCCTCAGAATATCCTTCATGCCCCGGCACAATTACCAGTCGCCATTCCTTCTCATACTTCCAATCCTCCAGCTTATGAATCGCCAGATAATCAGTCATCATAAACGGAAGCATTTGTTTTCTCTGAGAAAGCGAAACAAAGCTTGGCAGTTTTCGAACATAAAAAACCGGGAAAAGTCTGCTTTTTATATACTCAGACTCGATACTTTTTATATCGTATTCCATACATATTCCGCTGTGTTGACATGCGTAGTGTGCCCACATCGGAAGATTTGTCAATTTCTCTGTAAAACATGCCACGCGGGAAGTAGTACGAACCACGTCATTCATCACGCCATTGACCTTTTCGAACTCTTCTCGGATAATCGATGAAAGTAGTTCCGGCGTATTTTTGGGTAAAGACTCCTCACTGGTCTGCATCATATGTTCTACAACTTTTTTGAACCAATCTGGGTCTTCAAATATTTCTGATGGGATTTTTCGGTCTGTGGTTTTTATAAGATTCTCTTGAAACTCCTTTGCATCCATCAATTCACTTGGATTTCCACTTTCCAAAAGCGAGCAGGAGTCAAATGGGTCATTTAAACTTCCTATGTAGGGCAAAAATATATTTCCTTTAAGTTCGTCCTCCACAAATCCAAGATTGTCTACAGAACGAAAGCGATAAAGTTTTTCCTGCAAATTCCGGCTTTTCAGCTCTAGCGCCCTGCCATAGTCCACCACATCTCCGTCAGTGTACAATTTCAGGAATCTCTCTTTCCAATCCATAAAATCGCCTTACTTTGTGTTTTAATTTTCTTCTAAAAATTGCTTTGGTGTTTTTGTCGTTTTTCTTTTATAGTATATTCCCGCAGAATCCTGAATATAAAATGTTATTCGCTTGTTATTTTCATGTAAATGCCTTGTGACTAGCAAATCACGAAAATCATCATTAAGCCACAGGCATTTTATAAATTGCTCTGGTTCCAATTCAATCGGAAAACAACACAACGGACGATCAAATTCAATATCCTCGTTCAAATTATACCTAAATCCATCCGGTAGTTCTACACCCAACTGTTGAACAACAATTTTTCGATTGCCCGTATTCACAATATCTATTGTCGTGTAGTGATAAGTCTCACGATTTTCTTGAATCTTTCTACTATATCGAAACTGCTCTCCGTAAATAAGCTTTACTCGTTTCTTATTCACATATTTTGTTTGCCATAATGCAACTATTACAGCCGCTGTTGTTGCAATAGCACTTGCAGCTTGCCAGAACATTCCCCAATCAAAAAAATGTGCCTCGGGTCCCATAACAGATTTTCTCCATTCTCTATCGTATCAAATCCCTCAACTCTGAATACAAACTCATCTTTTGAATTAAATATCCTATAGGATTGCTTATACAAATTGGGCGAATCTTTTCGTCATTAAAAACAATATATGTAGAAGAAACATCGTCCATCGCAATGTAACTTTCTAGCTCTTTTAGAGCATCCACCACTGCTCCCCACTCCTCTTTCCATAAACTCATTTGAAATTCTTTTACAATTTTCATTGTATCTTGAACAAGTTCTCTTGAGTCGATATTAGATGACGTACTCTCAATTTTTCTCAAATCACTTTTCGTTTGCTTATTCATATCGCCCTCCTCAAGTATTTTCTTTACCGGAATCAAGTACGATATTTTTCCTGTAGTCAACGCAAAGCTTGTCTTTGATATACAGCAGCTTTGATGAGTTGTGTAACGTCGGAGATAATATGTTATCCTATACTCCGGATATTTATCGTAGAATATTCCTTTCAATTTACCAAAAACCGTCTTATGATACCGTTCGTGATATTCAATCCAAACGTAAAATGTGTTTAGCCAATTCATAAACATCCGATTTAGATTGGCAAATTCCTCCATTTTTTCAATGTCTATGTTTTTATTTTCTGTATACTGCAAAAAATCGTTCGAATTTCCCTGTAGCATTGTATAATTGTCTACTTCATTCATAAATTCAAAGATAGTTTTTATTGCTCCTTTGATTTTACAAACTTCCTGCTCTGATATATTCTCTTTTAAAACTCTTTCTCGACTTCCAGTCATACAAATTATATTACACTTCATTTCACTCACCCAAAATATTCCTGCATCAGTGCCTTTTTCATCAATTCCAGCTTTTCAAGACTCTGTTGTACGGTCTGCTTCTGCTGGTCTACGTACTCGGCAAAGACGGCAAACTGGTTTTGAAGGGAAAGTGGCGGCGCAATCAACCGATATTCGCGTATCGCTTTTAGTCCAACATTTTTTATTGTGCTTTTCGTCGAATTATCTTCGAGGTATCCTGCAAAAGCATCCGTTTTCATAATTTTATAAACAAAGATTCTGTTTACTTCATCCTTTAGATTACAATAGCAGGCACTTTTTCCAAGCATTACTTGTTAGATTACAATAGCAGGCACTTTTTCCAAGCATTACTTGTTCACCATTGTAAAAAGCGATTTTTCCTAGCGTTCCATTTATCGAGAGAAGTATCGCATTCTGCGAAATCTTGATATAGTGTTTTTCATAAGTCTTTTTATTTACTTTTTTTGTTGATGCGTTGATTTGGATTACACCATCTATAAGATTATTTCCGTTAATGAATGGATATTCCCCATTTTCATCGTACTCAGGAGTTCCATGAAGCCCATCACCTATTCCGTCACACATTTCGGCTAACGCATATGTATTCCAACCTTTTTCATTTCGTACAGGGTCTCCAAACATCTCCACAAACCGTGCCTTTACCAGTTCGTCCAGTTTATCAAGTTGTTGTTTGCGTAGCTGGCAAAGATAGTCCACTTTGCTAAGACGTTGTGCTCGTTGCTCCTGTTCTCCTATATCTGGCAGGTCTACTTCAATTTTCCGAATGCCTTTCAAAATAATTCTTTTTAAAGCAGTTCCTGTAATGTAATTCAAACTAACTGTTCTATAAACAGCGTCAGACTTTAAAAAATAGCTTAAATACTCAGGGACAACCAAATCTATTTTGGGACGAAGAATAGCAATGGAGGACAGCAATGCAATCTCAGGATTACCTTTAATTACAAATGCCGTTTTTAAATAACTTCCATCCTTTGCCACAACCACATCATCGTTCAAAGGCTTACAGCCATTTGCAACTAATTTTTTATACGCTTCTTCTCCTATTTTTTTATATCCCGAGATATTAAAACCATTCGGGGTCATATCTTTTACAGAGAACATAGGATACCCTACACCCTCATCCTCTGGGCTAAAATGAGAACCGTCTGTAATCAAGGAGCAAATCTCTTCAAGTCTCGCCATCACACCATCTCCTCCAACTCTGCCAGTCCCTTGGTGATCTCCATTTCCAGCTCATGCAGGTCGGCAAGGATCTCCGTAGTCGAGGGATACTCCACCGGCACATACTCGGTCTCTTTGTACTTGTTGATGGACAGATCATACCCGTTGGCGGCAATCTCCGCTTTGGGCACAAAGAAGCTCTGCTCGGTGCGCTTGCGGTCAGTTTCGGCGTCGAGGTTCTGAAACCGGGCGATGATGTCCGGGATGTCGTTTTCCTTCACCTCGGTGCGCTTGTCGTCCAGCGAGAAGCCGTCGGCTTTCATATCGTAGAACCACACCCTGTCGGTGCCGCCCGCGCCGGTCTTGGTAAACATCAGCACCGCTGTGGACACGCCTGCGTAGGGCTTGAACACGCCGGAGGGCATGGAAATGACCGCCCGCAGCTGGTGGTTTTCAATCAGTTCTTTTCGGATGCTCTGGTGCGCTTTGCTGGAACCGAACAAAACGCCGTCCGGTACGATGCAGGCGCAGCGCCCGCCGGTTTTGAGCATCCGCAGGAAGAGCGCAAGGAACAGAAGTTCCGTCTTTTTGGTGTTGGTGACGGCTTTCAGGTCGTCGTTGATGCTCTCGGCATCCACAGTGCCCTTGAACGGCGGGTTTGCAAGGCAAATGGTGTACTTGCTGCAAATGGAGTTTTGCTTCGACACGCTGTCCTTGTAGTCGATTTCCGGGTTCGTGATGGAGTGGAGCATCAGGTTCATGGCCGAAATGCGCAGCATGGTGCGGTCTGTGTCAAAGCCGGTGAACATCGGGCCGGCAAAATGCTGCCACTGCTCCGGGGTCATGCTGTCCTCGTAGTGGGCGCGGAGGTACTGCGCGCTGGACACCAGAAAGCCCGCCGTGCCGCAGGCGGGGTCGCAGATAAAGTCGTCTGGCGTGGGCTGCACCAGTTCCACCATCATGTCGCGGATGTGCTTGGGCGTGCGGAACTGGCCGTTCTGCCCTGCTGTTGCCAGCTTGCCCAGCATATACTCATACAGGTCGCCCTGCATATCAAGGTCGGCGATGTCGTGGGTGTAGAGATCCTCCAGCCCGGTGATGATCTTTTGCAGCACCTGCGGCGTGGGGATCAGGAACATGGCATCGTCCATGTACCGCGCAAAGGCGGTGTTGCCCTCATCCGGGCGGGTGGGGTCGTCCTCGATCTCCACCAGCTCGCCGTTTGCGTCAAAGTCCGGCAGACGGCCATACTTCATCTTTTTGATGGCCGGGAACACCCGCTGCTGCATGGTCAGGAAAATTTCGCGGGAGTCCTTGTCCTTGAAGCGGCTCCACCGCATAGACTGTCCTGCTTCGCTGGCCGGGAAGATGTGCTCCATCTTTTCGCCTGCCATGTTCTCAAAATCTTCGGTGGCAAGCTCTTTCTCGTCCAGTGACCGGATGAACATGAGATAGGTCAGCTGTTCAATGACGGTCAGCGGATTGGTGATGCCGCCTGCCCAGATGTCCGTCCAGATCTTGTCTACCTTATTTTTAATGGCTCCTGTCACCATGCGTTCCTCCTGAATGTTTGCCAATCGCAAACGCTTTGTATCTTGGATTTTTGGTGATAATATCACAATTTTATTATAGCAGTGTACGATTGCATTTTCAATGTAGAGTGTTTAGCGGAAGTGCTTTTCTTCAAAACGGTAAAGTTGATTTTGTCTGCTTTGCCGTTTTTTCTTCACATCTGGACTCCAACATGCCTTTGTGCTATTCAGCGATTCCATCGTGCAGCCTGCGCCGGGACGGCGCAGATTTGAAAGGGTTTGGGATTTCCCAACAAGCCTTTTGCAACGCAAAATGGTCTTTGTATATACGAAGACACTGCTTGCTACAATGGTGTTGGTTCTGAGAAGTTCACAGCCAGTGAGCGATACAGATGACCAAGCCTATACTTCTTCAGACCGCTTGCCAGTGCTTCCGACATTGGCAGCAGTTGAACGTGTTTATTCTTTAGATTCCGAAATGTAATCGTTCGGTCATCAAAAGATATATCCTGCATCTGCATTTCACAGACTGTTGCTTCTCGTGCTGCTGTTCCCAAAATAAAGTTGATGATAGCCCAACTGCGCCAGACAACAAAGCTGTCCTCACGTTTCGGCGGCTGAATCAGTGCACAAAGTTCTTCCTGCGTGTAAACGTCCTTGATGGTTTCTTGTGCCTTTACCATCTTGATTTTGAACGGTGCTATTTCGTCCTGCTCCATGCACCAGTAAAGGAACACTTTCACCGAACGGATATAGTGGTTGACGCTGTTTGCAGTCATTCTGCTATCCGTCAAGTGAATAACATACCGCTTGAATCCTGCCTCATTCACGGCTAACCGTTCATCTGACAGAAACTTCAAAAACCGTGTAATATCATACCGATAGCCGTTCAACGTGGCTTCTGCCGTGCCAGAATACTTCTTATCGTCCAAAAAATCTTGCTTTAGATTATCAAACCGGACTGCATTCTTCTGAATCTTCTTCATTTTTGTACCTCTGACCTCTAAAATTTTTGAAAAAATCATAGGTACAAGCCCAAAAAGCCTATATAAAACAAAAAAGACAACGAACCGTTTCTCTCAACGATTTGTCGTCCTTTTGGTGCGCTCGAGGGAACTCGAATCCCTGGCCCTCTGATTAAAAGAGCCCACCGGGCAGAACACTCTGATTTTAGAAGTTTCGAGTTTACGTCGTTTTTGCGCAAAGCATCGTGATTTTCCGCCCAGCAATTTCTGCACCCTTTGTCGTATTTTGCAAGTCAGAGTACCCATTGCATCCCTTGAAACCGTGCAAAAACAGTGCAGAAACCGTGCACTTACTCTGGGACAAATAAAAAATGATGATTTTTGATTCATGACTTGGTGGCGGTTTGAGTGACCACAAAGGTATATTTGATATATAGGAAGAAGAATGCCCACTTGTCTGAGGAGTTCTCAGGGGAGTGGGCAGTTCTGTATAATGGCATTTTGTATATGTCACTTGCCACTTTTAGCATGGAGGTTGCCAGTTTTTGAGATGAAGTTGACTCTTTTAGCATAAAGGTTGCCATTTGGGGAAAGAAGTTTCTGCTTTTTTATATGGCAAGTTTCCGCACTTTCCGCATTACTTTCCACACTTTCCGTACCCCATGAGATATGAACACCTGCTAAACTTTTTCAGAGATTGCTATTTTTTAAGGCATAGTTGCTAAATCTTGCCCAAAGGATGCTACATCTTAGTCCAAGGTCGCTAAACATAGCGCACAGAAAATCCCGCAATAATATAATATAATTAAACTTATGATAATTCGGATTATATTATTTCTTGTAAACTGCATCTTCCTGAATCAAAATCAAGTTCGGATTCTCTGCAGCCATCTCCACCAGTCGATCGGTAAAGCCGCTCTTAGAGAACAGTCCGTACACAATTTCATAGCCCTTAAAGGCCACTGTAAGTTCTTTGGACTGCCCCTTTTCTTGCAAGGCAGAGTAGACCGCCACATCCACAGGTTTCGCATGGTACTTGCACTCGCCAAGGAACAGCCGTTTGTGCTGATTGTCCACCGCAGCAACGTCGATTTCTGTGTCTCCCTCGTTGTCGTTGCGCCAGTAAGAGCCAATGCGTGAGGGTGCAAAGTCGATTTGTCCCTTGCGGCACAGCTCCGCAAAGATATTCCGGCAGATGCTCTCATAAGCGAAAGCCACAAATTTTTGCTTAAAGTCTTTGCCCATCTCATCCAGCACGATCTGCTGATTATCCAGTTCTAGCTCTCCCTTGAACGGGTACACATAGCGAAACCAGAAGCGAATAAAGTTGTCCGAAACATAGTACAGCCCCTTTCGGGAACGTTCCGGGTTCTTTTCTGTGATGGGAACATTCTTGGTGACAAAGCCAAGGTCAATCAGTGTTTTCAGGTACGGCGTAATGGCCGAAGTGTCCTGCGCCATCGTCATGCCGATTTTGCTCAGCTTGTGGTTGCCGTCCGAAATCGCTTTTAGCACGGAGAAATAGTTGATGGGCGTCTGCACTTCCTCGTTGAGCAGGAAATCAGGTTCTTCATACAAAAAGCCATTTTTCGACAGTACCACACGCCGAATCTGCTCCACCAGCGGCTCGTCCGTCTGGAAAAACTCCATATATTTCGGTACACCGCCTGTAATGGCATACTGCTCCACCGCCTGCTCAAACGACAGGTTTTGCGCCGCATACACGTCCATGAATTGCAGCGGCATCAGCCGAATCTGCGCCGTTCTGCGGCCATAGAGCGGGCTGTCGTAGGCTAGAGCGTGCTTTTTCATCATGCTGATCAGGGAACCGCAGAGGATCAGCATCACATTGTGGTCTTTCAGCACTTCATCCCATGCGTTTTGCAGGATGGACGGAAAATCCGGGTTCGTTTTGACCAGATACGGAAATTCGTCAATGACAAGCACCTTTTTTTCATCCGGGTGGTCGTCTGCTACCACCTGAAATAAATCAAGCCAGTCAGTAAATGTGACCTTGCTGAGCATGGGGTTCTTTGTGGTACGGGAAAGCACCCCGGCAAACCGCTTCATGCTCTGGGCTTCGCTCTCTGTGGTTGCCAGAAAGTAGAATGCGCGTTTGTCCTTGATAAACTCTTTGATCAACGTCGTTTTTCCAACGCGCCGTCTGCCATAGATCACCACAAAGCCGCTGCTGCGCTCTAATTCTGCATTCAGCGTTGCCAGTTCGGATGTTCTGCCGATGAAGTCCATACCATTCACCTCTTGCTTAATATAATTTGAATTATGATAATTTCAATTATATTATAGCTGTTCTGCACAAAACCGTCAATAGGACGAAACATCGAATTCTCAACATCAAATTCATACAATGTAGAAAACTCCGGGCTTCCCCCTTTTGCAGATTGAACCGATCCCGAAGAAACGGTATAATAACAGTATAACAAATTATTGTTTGTCGGGCTTATTTTCTCGACACGCAGGAGGAACATACATGGTAACCGGAGAACTGAAAAGCAAAATTGACAGCCTGTGGGAAATTTTCTGGACGGGTGGCCTGACGAATCCCTTGGATGTGATCGAGCAGATGACCTATCTGATGTTCATTCACGACCTCGATGAAAGCGACAACACCCACGCCAAAGAAGCCGCTATGCTGGGTCTGCCCTACAAGAGCATCTTTGCAGGCGAGGTACAGGTCGGGGAGCGCACTGTGGACGGTGCACAGCTCAAATGGAGCGTTTTCCACGATTTCCCGGCAGGCAAAATGTACTCCACCATGCAGGAGATGGTGTTCCCCTTCATCAAGAATCTGCACGGCGACAAGGACAGTGCCTACGCCAAGTACATGGGTGATGCCATTTTCAAAGTGCCCACGCCGCTGATGCTGGATAAAATCGTGACTGCCATGGACGGAATGTATGAGCAGGCGGCGCAGCTTTCCAACACTGACATTCGCGGCGACATCTACGAATACCTGCTTTCCAAGCTGGCAACGGCGGGTGTCAACGGTCAGTTCCGCACCCCACGCCACATCATCCGCATGATGGTTGACCTGATGCAGCCCCGCGCTGATGATGTGATTTGCGACCCGGCCTGCGGCACGGCTGGCTTCCTTGTGGCCGCTGGCGAATATCTGCGTGAAAATCGCAAGCAGGAAGTGTTCTTTGACCGCAAAAACAAAGACCACTACATGAACCACATGTTCCACGGCTTCGATATGGACCGCACCATGCTGCGCATCGGTGCTATGAACATGATGCTCCACGGCGTGGACAACCCGTTCATCGAGTACCGCGACAGCCTGAGCGACCAGAACCCCGACAAGGACAAATACAGCCTGATTCTGGCAAATCCCCCATTCAAGGGCAGTCTGGACTACGACATTGTTTCCACCGACCTGCTCAAGCTCTGCAAAACCAAAAAGACCGAGCTGCTGTTCCTCGCCCTGTTCCTGCGGATGCTGAAGGTCGGCGGACGCTGTGCCTGCATCGTCCCGGATGGCGTTCTGTTCGGCTCTTCCACTGCACACAAGGCGATTCGCAAGGAGATCATCGAGAACAACCGTCTGGAAGCTGTGATTTCCATGCCCTCCGGCGTGTTCAAGCCCTATGCGGGCGTTTCTACTGCCATCCTGATTTTCACCAAGACCGGCCACGGTGGCACCGATAACGTCTGGTTCTACGATATGAAGGCCGACGGCTTCTCGCTGGACGATAAGCGCAGCCCGACCACGGAAAACGACATCCCCGATATTATCGCCCGGTTCCACAACCGGGAGGCTGAAGCCACCCGTGAGCGCACGGAACAGAGCTTCTTTGTGCCGAAAGACGAGATTGCGGGCAACGACTATGATTTGTCCATCAACAAGTATAAAAAGACCGAGTATGTGCCGGTGGAGTATCCTTCCACACAGGAAATTATGGCACAGCTGCGTGATTTGCAGAAGAAGATTGACGCAGAGATGGACGCTTTGGAAGAACTTTTGAAATGAAACAATTCTAATTTGTGGGAGAGAGCAATGAAGAAAAGGCTTGGAGATTATATTCAGGAATACTCTGTAAAAAACAAATCAGGCGAGGATATTCCTGTTTATAGTATAACGAACTCGCAGGGATTTTGCAGAGACTATTTTAGTAAAGAAGTTGCAAGTAAGGATAAAACCTCTTATAAAATCGTGCCGAGAGGGTGTTTTGCATATAATCCGTCGAGAATCAATGTCGGATCAGTTGATTGGCAACGAGACGAGGAACGTGTCATTGTAAGCCCACTTTATAATGTCTTTTCGGTCTCTCCTGAAATCGACCAGCAATATTTATATTACTATCTTAAAAGTAGCGCAACATTGTACAGAATAAAAGAGGTTGCTACTGGCAGCGTCAGAGACAACCTCAGACTCTCGATGCTTTATGATTTCATGATTGAACTGCCAAGTTTAGATGTCCAACGCCAAATAGTGTCAAATTTAGACTTATTGGCGTCTATAATTCGGCAGCGCAATCAGCAGCTCACCAAGCTGGACGAGCTTATCAAAGCTCGATTTGTCGAAATGTTTGGGGACCCATATACCAACAGCAAGGACTATCCACTGAAAAAAGGAGAATCTTTTTTCAAATTGTCTAATGGCAAGGCTGTGCCAGAAAGCAAACGATTGAACGGCGGCATTCCGGCATACGGTGGAAATGGTATATCTTGGTACACTGATGAAAGCCTTTTTGATGCTGATACCATCGTTGTTGGGCGGGTTGGGTTCCAAAGTGGTAATGTCCATTTAGTAAAAGGGCCACTCTGGGTTACAGATAACGCTATGTACATGAGTTCCTGCGATTTTAGCCAGTATAATTTGACTTTCTTGATTGAGTTAATGGCGCATGTCGATTTTACGAAATTTCAAGATGCCGGTGATTTGAAAAAGATAACCCAAAAGCCGTTTATGCAATTTGAATATCTCTGTCCCCCTCTTTCCCTCCAAAACCAGTTTTCTGCCTTTGTAGCCGAGGTAGACAAATCAAAAGTTGAAGTGCAGAAAGCCCTTGACCAGACACAATTACTCTTTGACAGCCTGATGCAACAGTATTTTGGCTGATAATAAGCAACAACAGGCACTTTGCCGGAGCAGGATGTTGGTACACCAGAAAAGGAGTGCGCCAATATGGAAGACAAAATCGTGAAGATCATCAACGAGATGGCAGAGTACCTGAATGTTGCGCAGATGAAAAAGCTGCAAGAGGTGCTGTTGCAGACGTTTTCTGAATCCGAAGCGCAGAAAGAGCAGATTTCCAACGAGGAATATCTGAAGCTGTTTCTTGATGCCAAGAAAATCGAGGGCTGCTCTGAGCGCACCATCCAGTATTACCGCGTTACCGTGGAGCGGCTGCTGCAAACCGTGGACACGCCCCTGCGCAAGATGACCACCGAAGAGATCCGGCGTTATCTGGTGGAATATCAGAAGATCAACAACTGCGGCAAAGTGACCATCGACAATGTGCGCCGGAATATTTCCAGCTTTTTCTCATGGCTGGAAGAAGAGGACTACATCCTCAAAAGCCCCATGCGCCGCATCCATAAAATCAAGACCAAACAGCCCGTGAAGGAAACCATCTCGGACGAAGCTATTGAACGCCTGCGGGATAACTGCAAGTGTGCGCGCGACCTTGATATGATTGATTTGTTGTATTCCACTGGCATTCGTGTGGGAGAATTAGTCAACCTGAACATTTCAGAAATCGACTTTGAAGCCCGCGAATGTGTAGTGTTCGGCAAAGGCGACAAGGAGCGCCGGGTTTATTTTGATGCCAAGGCAAAGCTGCATTTACAGGACTATCTGCGCTCCCGCACCGATGCAAACCCGGCGCTGTTCGTGACGCTGGATGCCCCGTTTGACCGTTTGAAAATCAGCGGCGTGGAGATCCGTCTGCGGGAGTTGGGCCGGGAGTTGAATCTGGACAAGATCCACCCGCATAAATTCCGCCGCACCATGGCTACCCGCGCCATCGACAAGGGAATGCCCATTGAGCAGGTGCAGAAAATCCTCGGTCATTCGCAGATCGGCACCACCATGCAGTATGCGATAGTGAATCAGAACAACGTCAAGACCTCTCACCAGAAGTTTATTGCCTAAAAAGGCAACTTCTAATTTGTGGGAGAGACAGATGGCTAAGCTATTAGAGATAACAGGTAAGGCTATTTCAGGCGAGTGGGGTCAAGATGACGATACTGGTACAGGTATTCCTGTGCTCAGAACTACGAATTTCACCAATGAAGGCTTTGTAAACTATAAAAATGTCGTAACTCGTTCGATTTCAAAGAAAAACATTGCGGAAAAGTACTTGAGACATGGTGATGTTATCATTGAGAAATCAGGCGGAAGTGATAAGCAGCCTGTCGGTCGTGTGATTTTCTTCGAGGGTGAAGAAAATAAATACCTCTTTAACAATTTCACCGGATTGCTTCGCGTTCAAAACCCAGAAGAATGGTTGCCTAAGTATGTTTTCTATGCCCTTTATACGTATTATCGCAATGGTGGAACGAGAGCATTTGAAAACAGGACAACTGGGCTTCATAATTTACAAGTAGACAACTATTCGAAAGCAACAGCACATTTGCGAAACCCTCGACCATGTGCGCGATGCCGTTGCATATCGGGAGCGGCAGCTCACCAAGCTGGACGAGCTTATCAAAGCTCGATTTGTGGAGATGTTTGAAAATAACACCTATCCAAAGGTAAAGGTTAGTACGGTGTGCGATTTCATAACTAAAGGGACAACGCCTCCGAATGACCTCATTAGTGAGGAATATTCAAGTGATAAAGTTCCGTATTTGAAAGTTTATAACTTGAGCTTCAATGGTGAGTTGCTTTTTGATACAGCGCCTCAATATATTTCCGAAAATATTCATAATGGAATGTTAGCTCGCTCTAAAGTCTACCCCAATGATGTTCTGATGAATATTGTAGGGCCGCCACTTGGTAAATTTTCACTTGTCACAGATGAATTCCCGGAGTGGAATATAAATCAAGCTATCGCAATTTTTCGAGCGAAAGAAAAAATAAATCCTAAATATCTGTTGTCCGCTCTTATGCAACCGGAAGTATTAAACCCGTTTTTAAGACAAGCGGTTGGAATTCGACAGCTGAATCTTAGTCTGTCACAATGTCGGGACTTAGAAATTTTTCTACCGCCACTTTCCCTCCAAAACCAGTTTGCCGATTTTGTAGCCGAGGTAGACAAATCAAAATTGCTCGTAGGGAGTGCCGCAGCTCATAAGCCTTTTGATATAGGATTCTTTTCCCAAAAGCACTGTGCAACGCCTTGTAAAAGAGGTATAATAAGCTCAAAGCACGTGATTTTTCACTGAAAGGAGCAGCCAAGATGACGCATGAAGAGCAAAAAGACTACGCAAATGCGAAGTATAATGTTATAAAAGCACTGGATTCCATCAGAAAGTTGAAACCCGAATACCAGAAGCAATTGGCAGAAGAACTTTTCGGTGCAGAACTGTGCGCTTCTGCATGGAAGATTTTCAAAGATGCTACTCCATTACAAAGACAGTGAGGTAAGGATATGGAACACTTTATCACAGAAGTCCGCATCAATGAGGTTCGCCACCTGAAAAACATTACAATCAAGTTGAATCCTGAAAAGCGTCAACACCTTATCTTAACTGGTAAAAACGGTTCTGGCAAGACTTCTGTACTACAGGCAATGAAGAGTTATTTGCATGTTATCAATAATGGCGAATTAACTGACTTAAAAGCTAATTACTACAATTGGCTCTCAAGAGATAAAAAAGAATATGAAACAGCAAAAACAGATGACGAACGACTAATCATTCAAAAGCGGATGAAAAGTGACCGTGCTCGAATTGAGCAGTATGATCGCGGAGTTACGCTAGACTTTAAAAATGAATTGTATATTGACACCCTATATGCTAACGGAGATTTTATCACCGCATTTTTTTCTGCAGAGCGTGATTCTCAAGTTGAGCGTGTAAATGGTGCAAGAAATGTTATTCTTGCACAACACTACGGAATTAATGAAACTCCTTCTAAAATCTTGCTCAAATATATGGTTCACTTAAAGACACAACAAGCCTATGCTAAAAACGAAGATGATTTGAATGTTGAAGAAAAAATCGCCGCATGGTTTGAACGCTTTGAGAATGCGCTGAAAGTGCTTTTAGACGATGATTCCATCAAACTAATTTATGATTATAGAAATTACAACTTTCTTATCGAACAAAATGGACGTAACCCTTACAGCCTAGATGAACTTTCCGATGGCTATTCTGCCATTATTGGGATTGTTGCTGACCTTATCCTCCGTATGGATCGCAACTGGTTATTGAAGGGTGAGTTGAGCCAGTACGATGTAGAGGGTGTTGTGCTAATTGATGAGCTGGAAACTCATCTTCATGTGGAACTTCAACGTAAAATTTTGCCATTCTTGACAGAATTTTTTCCGCGAATTCAGTTTGTTGTCACAACACATTCGGCATATATTCTTAATTCTATTAGCAATGCCTGCATCTATGATTTAGAAAAACAAGTGCAGTTCACAGACTTTTCCTCTTATTCTGTGGATAATATTGCAGAAGGATATTTGGACGCAGAAGCGTATTCGGACGAAACGCGGAAAAAAGCACAGCGTTATGAAGAACTTTATGGCCGAACCGATCTTTCTGATGAACAACGTGCGGAACGTGCAGCTCTTCGCATCGAGCTGAAAGACGCAAAAGAAGTTCTTGAAAAAATCGAGGGAAAGAAGGTTTCCTGATGGTTAAAATCGAACGAAAGGACACTCCAAAAGCACAAGCTGCCATTGCATCCTTAAAAAGCGAAAAAGTCAAGCCATCGGGAACTTACAATACTCCTGAAGTGAATGATGCTCTTCAAGAAATGTTTGCACATAAGTGCTATCTCTGTGAGCAAAAAGGATTGAAATCCATTCAAATCGAGCATCTGGTGCCGCATCATGATGACATAGATTTAAAATTTGACTGGAACAATATTTTTCTGGCTTGCACACACTGCAACAATATCAAAAATGATCGATTTGTTCCCATTTTGGATTGTACCAAGGTGGCCATTGATGAAAAAATCGCATTTCGTCGATACGGCGGTGTGTATGAACCAAGTGAGTTGACATTTACTGCACTGAATGATGATACAAAAACGCAGCATACGGTTGCGCTTTTGAAAGAAATTTATTACGGCTCAACACCACAAAAAATTGCAGAGGCAAAAATGCTTCGTGGCGATGTAGCAGATGAGCTGGATAAATTTCAAAAAAGTCTCCGGGAATATCAAGAGGCAGACGGAGAAGATAAAATTGATGCCGAATGTTTAATCAGTATGAGTTTGAAATGGAATAAACCTTTTGCTGCGTTTAAACGTTGGGTCATTCGTGACCATTTCCCGGAATTGATAAAGTATTGTCAGTAACGTACATGGAAGGAGCCTCCACCATGACCAACTTTGACTTTCTGAAAGATGACCCGCAGTTTTCCGGCTTTGCGGATGCCGCGATCGCTGCGGAGAGGATTCTGCCCATTGATGCGGCCACCGCTGTGCTGGACTGCCGCCGTGCCATGGAATTTGCAGTCAAATGGATGTATTCGGTGGACAGCTCTCTCGTCAAGCCGTGGGATGATAAGCTCATCAGCCTGATGAGCACAGAAGAGTTTCACGACATTGTGGACGATGATTTGTGGCGGCGGATGGATTTTATCCGCAAGCGCGGCAATGATGCCGCCCACGGAAGCCGCAGCATCAGCCGGGAACAGGCGGAACTTTGCCTCGAAAACCTGTTTCTGTTCCTTGATTTCGTAGCGTACTGCTATGGAACAAGCTATCAGGAAAAGAAATTTGACACTTCCCTGCTCACACAACAGCCTGCTGCACCCGTTGCACAGCCCGCCCTGCCAGATGTGGACTTGGATGCACTCATCAAAGAAAACGCTGAGCTCAAGGCGCAGCTGACCGCCCGCCGCGAAACGCAGCAGCCCACCTATGTACCCAAGCCGCTGGAACTTTCGGAGTACAAGACCCGAAAACTGTATATTGACTCCATGCTCACCGATGCCGGGTGGGTCGAGGGCAAAAACTGGATCAACGAGGTCCCTCTGCCCGGGATGCCCAACAAGAGCGGCACCGGCTATGCAGATTATGTCCTGTACGGCGATGATGGCCGTGCGCTGGCTGTGATCGAAGCAAAGCGCACCTGTAAGGATGTTGCAGTAGGCCGTCAGCAGGCAAAGCTGTATGCAGATATTCTCGAAAAGCAGTTTGGTCGCCGCCCGGTGGTATTCCTGACCAACGGTTTCGATACCCGCATTGTGGACAATATCTATCCCGAGCGCAAGGTCGCTTCCATTTACTCCAAGCGCGACCTTGAAAAATGGTTCAATCTGCAAGCCATGCGCACCAGCCTTGCCAATGTGGATGTAAACAAGAACATTGCCGGACGGTACTATCAGGAAGGTGCCATCAAGGCGGTTTGTGACAGCTTTGGCCGCAAGAACCGCCGCAAGGCTCTGCTTGTTATGGCAACAGGCTCCGGCAAGACCCGTACCGTCATTGCACTGGTGGATGTATTATTGCAGCATGGCTGGGTCAAGAACGTGCTGTTTCTGGCTGACCGCAATAGCCTTGTGACCCAGGCAAAACGAAGCTTTGTCAACCTTCTACCGGAGCTTTCCGTAACGAATCTCTGCGAGGACAAAGACAACTTTACGGCACACTGCGTGTTCTCGACCTATCAGACCATGATGAACTGCATTGATTCCGTTCACGATGCAGAGGGCAAGCTGTTCACCTGTGGTCATTTTGATTTGATCATCTGCGACGAAGCACACCGCTCCATCTACAATAAATACCGCGACATCTTCCATTATTTCGATGCACCGCTGGTTGGCCTGACTGCCACGCCCAAGGATGAGATCGACAAAAACACCTACGAGATCTTTGACCTCGAAAACGGTGTGCCCACCTATGGCTATGAGCTGGCGCAGGCCGTCAAGGATGGCTTTCTGGTTGACTTCCTCTCGGTGGAGAGCGAAGTAAAGTTCATGAAGAAAGGCATCACCTATGATGAGCTTTCGGACGAAGAACGGGAAGCCTACGAAAACACCTTTGAGGATGAAAACGGCAACCTGCCGGCCAGCATTGATGCATCTGCTCTGAACAGTTGGCTGTTCAACAAGGACACCATCCGGCAGGTCCTGAATGTCGTGATGCAGAACGCCTTGAAAATCGACTACGGCAGTAAGATCGGCAAGACGATTATTTTTGCCAAGAGCCACGATCATGCAGAGGAAATCCTCAAAGTGTTCAATCAGGAATATCCTCACCTGAACGGCTACGCCATGGTGATCGACAATCGGCTCAATTATGCGCAGAGTGCCATTGACGAATTCTCAGACCCGAAGAAGTTGCCGCAGATTGCCATTTCGGTGGATATGCTGGACACTGGCATCGATGTGCCGGAGGTTCTGAATCTGGTCTTTTTCAAAAAGGTTCTAAGCAAGGCAAAGTTCTGGCAGATGATCGGACGCGGTACACGCCTGTGTCCGGGACTTCTGGATGGTGAGGACAAGAATAAGTTTTACATTTTTGACTTCTGCGGAAATTTTGAATTTTTCCGCATGAACAAAGGAAATGCCACCCCGAATATGATTGCCGTTCAGGGCGCGATTTTCGGCCTGCAGTTTGAAATTGCGTATAAATTGCAGAATATGCAGTTCCAAACGGAAGAACTGAAAGCGTTCCGTACTTCACTGGTGGAGCACATGGTCAGTCAGGTGCAAAAGCTGAATCGTGACAACTTTGCAGTCAAACAGCATTTGAAGTATGTCGAGTTGTATGCGGATAAAAACAGTTACAATGCTCTAACGTATGCAGATACCTTGATTGCCCGGGAGGAACTTGCGCCCTTGATTGAACCGGAGCCGGATGACCCGAAAGCACTTCGTTTTGATGCATTGCTGTATGGCATCGAATTGGCATACCTTGCTGGGAAGCCGTACACTCATGGCCGCAACGAGCTGCTGAAAAAAGCGAAAGCGGTTGCGAGCGTGTCCAATATTCCAGAGATCGATCAGAAACGTGCGTTGCTTGAAAAAATTATCCAGACCGACTATATCAAAACTGCCGATGTGAACGAGTTTGAGCACATCCGAAAAGAGTTGCGTGACCTGATCAAGTACATTCCCATCGAGCGTGTACGGTACACCACAGATTTCTCGGACGAAATTCTTTCGACAGAATGGAAGGAGGCCGAGCTGGAAAACGATGATCTGAAAAATTACAAGGCAAAAGCTGAGTACTATGTACGGCAGCATCAGGATAATGCAGCCATTGCCAAACTGAAAGGCAACATCCCGCTCACTGCCGAAGATGTCAAAGAACTCGAAAAAATTCTTTGGAGTGAGGTTGGCACAAAAGAGGACTATGAAGCCGAATATGGCACAAAGCCTTTGGGAGAATTCGTGCGGGAAATCGTTGGTCTTGATATGGCTGCGGCGAAAGCTGCATTTTCGCAATATCTGGATGGTGCTAACCTCGACAGCCGACAGATTTACTTTGTCAACCAGATTGTCGAGTACATCGTACATAATGGCATGATGAAAGACCTCTCCGTTTTGCAGGAGCCGCCTTTTACAGATCAGGGAAGCATCGTAGAGGTCTTTACAGATTTGAGTGTATGGCTTGGTATTCGCAAGACCATTGAACAGGTCAACGCCAACGCAATCGCAGCGTAATAGAATATCTTCTAAAACGGTAAAGTGGATTTTATCCGCTTTGCCGTTTTTCTTTTTGTCTAAAATTGTGAAATTTTCAAAACTGTATTCCAAAACGGTCCTGCGGATTCCTATTAGTGTAGAGGCTTTCAAAATCTTTTGTAAAACGGCTTTCCGCTAGTTCTATAAGTGGATAATGAACAAAATCTATATTCTAAAATTAGGCAGTTCAACAAAATTTGAAAATCAGGTTGCCAAACACCCATTTTAGATTGTTATAGGTAGAGGGGAACGTTGGAAAAATGAATTTTCTTTGAATTTTCAAAAGGCCCGGTTTAAAAATACCCCTTTAAGTTTGTATAGGGTGTAGGGACTACTTTCAGAAACGAACCCCTTTGCATTTTGGAAAGTCCACAACTTCTTACAAAATCACAGTGCACCTTGAAAGCCACATGATCGGCTGCAAGCCACTATGCTTTTTCGGAGAAGTGCCGCCATGATATGAGCGCACCAAGAAGAAGCCATACACCGGAGGAGATCGGGCAGGAACCGCTTGCAGGCAGACCGACACCGAAGAAGAACCGGGCAAGCTGGCAGAGAGGACTTCGCAAAGTCTTGTCTGTCAGGTTGTTCGGCGCAAGAGTGCAGAGATCGCAGATCTTTGCGCGGGTCAAGGGCGGCAGCCTTGCCCAGTGGATGTGATGCTGTGCGTCATATCCTACTGGGTATTATCTGGCGCATAGCAGGCGGCAGATTTGCAGCTCCGCTGCACCGCGTTGCCCCTACCCCGCGCACGGCGCTCTCTGCGTAACCCCAGAAAGGAGAGATGGTCGCTGAAACTGACCCGACACAATGGCCGCGCCGGAAAGCACGGCACTTATAACCCAAAGCACAATGACCGCAGTTTTGAAATTGCCAACAGCGAGCATATCGACCCGGAACGTGTCCAGCAAAACATCTATTGGGATTGCTACAACGGCATCCGCTCTGCTCTGCAGCCCAAGAGTGAGGAAAGTCTGGCCGACACTTTTGAAGAAGTCGAAAAGCTCTACTACAAACTCCATTACACCAACTTCACCGAAAGACAGAATGAGCGCAACGCCAAAATCCGGCACACCGAGCGAAACCGCTCCACCGAAGATTTGCTTACCAGCAAGAAAACCTGCCCCGAAGAAAGCATCTATCAGCTTGGAACATTGGAAAGCCACGCTTCCCCGAAAGAACTTTTTCAAATCGCCACAGAATTTATGGATGAGTTCCACGAGCGCTTTGGCAAGCACGTTCACATTCTGGATTGGGCGTTACATCTGGATGAGGGAACGCCGCACATCCACGAACGGCATGTGTTCGATTGCGAGAACAAATACGGCGAAACCGCACCCCAGCAAGAAAAGGCGTTGGAAGCACTTGGCTTTGAACTACCAAAGCCGGACAAGCCCCTTGGTCGCTACAACAATCGTAAGATCACATTTGATGCAGCCTGCCGCACGATGCTATTCGAGATTGCCAAACGCCACGGCTTGGAACTGGACGAAGTGCCGGAATACGGCGGACGGGCTTATCTGGAAAAGCGGGACTATATCATGGCAAAGCAAAAAGAACAACTTGCTCAACAGGAAAAAGCCGTACAGAAACAGACCGCTCAGCTTGAAAATTTGAAACAAGAGAATGAGAAAGCACAGCATCAGCAGGTTCGCCGTACAACCTATCAGTCCCTGACACTTCTGAGCAACGATAAAAAAATTCAAAAGCAGGAAAAACAGTTAAGTGAACTTTCTCAGAAGATTGAAGATACCGAGAACTTGTTGGATGAGATTTCTGCGGTTGCCTACGACAAAGCTGTGGCTGTTGTTTCAGAAAACGCTGTGAACGATGCTTTGAAAGCAAGCACAGAACAGGTCGATATATATTTGGACTGGCTGAAAGAGCCGGGGCGAACGGCAAGCAAGGAAACATTGGACTACACCACATATCAAATCACAACGCTGCGGAAAAATATTATTGCAGCAGTAAACAGGATTACCGCAAGATTGACAACTGTCCTTATAAAGCCGGAAATCAAAAAGCCTGCCATCGAGCAAATTAAAGAAAATACTCGTCCGTCTGTTCTACAAAAGCTGCATCAGAGGCAGGAAGAAATCAATCAGCGTGAGCAGACATGCACCAAACCGAAGAAGCGCAGTCATGGCATGGAACTGTAAAGGAGGAAAATCTTCAAGAACAACAATTTATTTGAAGTCGTAAAGCTGAATATTACCGCCCGACAAGCCGCAGAAGCCTATGGTTTTCGTCCAAACCGCAGCAGCATGATTTGCTGTCCATTCCATGCAGACCGTAATCCCAGCATGAAAGTGGACTCTCGGTTTCACTGCTTTGGCTGTGGAGCGGATGGTGATGTGATAGACTTCACCGCAAAACTGTTTCAACTGTCCCTGCTACAAGCGGCTGAAAAGCTGGCTACAGATTTTGGGCTTTCTGCAACAGGCAATTCTCCACGATTCCTCTGCAAACCCGTGGAAAAGCCACTAAGCCCGAAAGAACAACTTTACAAAATCTTGTGCAGCTATCGTTCTCTGCTAGTAAATTGGCGCATGGCCTATGCACCCAAAAATCCAGAAGTATCCCTGCATCCTTGTTTTGTAGCAAGTCTACACTATGCAGACCGTGTGCAATATCTGCTGGATATTCTTTTGCAGGAAAGTCCAAATGAAAAGCAACAACTATTGAACGGAAAGGAAGTGACCGCCCTTGGAAAAGCAATCGAACGATGCAAAGAAATCGAAGCAGCGGCATAGCGCACCCGCCCGAAACTGGGTGGGAGACAATGGGAAAATTATTGAGCCATTATTTGCCGATTATTTTTTGAGCCTGCACCCCATGCGTTGTTTTCAAGGCAGATTGTTTACGGTGGATGGCATGATCGAGGATGAAGCCCCATTGAAAAAGGAAATCTATGAGCAAGTCCGCTATTACGCTACCACCAGCGTAGCGCGGCGCATTGAACACATCGTGCAGGCCATCAAGTTGGCCTGCGCATCCGAGCCGCCGGAGATTCAGACAGACCGCATCCATGTCCGAAACGGTACATATTTTGTAGACGGTCACTTTACCCCTGAAAAAGAATACTGCATGAACCGTCTGCCCATTGCCTATGTGCCGGATGCACCAGCACCAACGCGCTGGCTGCAATTCTTGAACGAACTGCTATACGAAGAAGATATTCCGGCCTTACAAGAATACATTGGCTACTGTCTGCTACCTGTTACCAAAGCACAGAAAATGCTGCTGATGGTTGGCAAGGGCGGTGAGGGAAAATCCAGAATCGGGCTGATCCTGCGAGAATTGTTTGGCAGCAGTATGTACACAGGCAGTCTGCAAAAGGTGGAAACCAACCGCTTTGCCCGTGCAGACTTGGAGTACAAGCTGCTTTTGGTGGACGATGACACGAAAACTGAGGCCCTGCCGCAGACCAACAACATTAAAACTCTTGTCACGCTGGAAGATAAGATTGACATTGAGCGCAAAGGACAGCAGAGTGTGCAGGGTACACTGTATGTGCGGTTTGCCTGCTTCGGGAATGGTAGCTTACACGCACTCTATGACAAGTCTAACGGTTTCTATCGCCGCCAGCTGTTGCTCACCACTAAGGAAAAGCCCGTTGGCCGGGTGGATGATCCTTTTCTCATTGATAAGATGCGGAACGAAAAAGAGGGCATCCTGCTTTGGGCATTGGAGGGGCTGCATCGGCTGATTCAAAACAATTACCAGTTTACCATCAGCGAACGCACCGCTGCAAATCTGAAAGAAGCAATGGAGCAGGGTAACAACATTCTGGGCTTTCTCAAATCTGAGGGTTACTTTGAAATTCGGCAAGGCGCCAAGTGCAAGTCTACCGATTTCTATAAGGTCTATGAACGCTGGTGTCTGGATAACCTGGAAAAGTCGCTGGCAGCATCAACCTTTATCCACCATCTAAAAGATAATCAGAAAAGTCTGGGCATCGTCTACGATGATAAGTGCATCGGCACAAATCGGGGCTTTCATAATGTAGACGTTGACCTGTTTTTACCCATTGATGTTCCAAGTCCGTGGGATTATAGCAGTTTGCGTTTTTAATGCACAAGCAACATCCGCAAACTGCATATCGCAAATATGCCATTTTGATAGGCACTATTTTTGAAAATTGCGATAAAAAATAAGAATCAACTTGAAAAAGCCCTGCTCAGCCTGCTCACAGTGCGCAAAAGGTGCAGGATGAGCAGAGTGAGCAGGCAATTTTGAACTTACATCAAAAATAAAACATGGAGGTTTTGCCTATGAACAAATCTCGGCCTGTTGCGACCGAAACTGTGAAATCTTTGGATTATACGAAAAATATCTTGCAGACCATTCCGAATAACGATACAATGGAAGTGGTCACTCAAACCAATGCCGTCAAGTCTCCGACTGACAGCCTGAAAGCCACAACACTGGTGTACACGGTAGAGGAGATCGCACAGATGCTGTCCATCAGCCTGCGCTCTGCTTACAACCTGTGCAACAGCACCACCGAATTCCGTGTTCTGCGGGTAGGCGGAAGCATCCGCATCCCGAAAGACAGTTTCGATGCGTGGCTCCGGGCAGCTTGAAAAAGGAGATAACGTATGGCATATATTACGAAACGCGGAAGCTCCTATGGTGTCCGCTATACTTACCAAGACGAGCAGGGTAAAAACTGCAACAAATGGGAAAGTTTTTCTACGAAAGAGGAGGCAACAAATCGCAAAAAACAAATCGAACATGAACTTGCAAACGGAACGTTTCTGATTCCGTCCACCATCACCGTCAAAGAGTTTTTGATGGAGTGGCTTCCCAAGCAATGCAACAAGCACAAGTGGGCACCCTGCACCTATCAATCCAATCTGGGTACCGTCCAGAATCTTATCATCCCGTACATCGGCGATATGCAGATGCAAAAGCTCAAGCCTTACCATCTGGAAGACCTGTATGCCACTCTCAGCAAAACGCCCTGCGGCCAGTATCTTGAGGGCAAAAAGCAGGTTCTTTCGGAAAAGCAGAAGCAGCGGTTTCTCTCCGGCACGACCATCCACGAGGTACACCGCCTGCTGCGGACAGCGTTCCAATACGCGGTGGAGTGGGGCATCCTCATCAAAAGCCCCGTTCCGGTGGACAGCCCTAAAAAGTCGATTCAGGAGCGTGCCATCTGGGATGCGGACGAGATGTGGGCCGCACTTGCCAGCATGGAGGACCCCATTCTGCATCTGGCAGTCCATCTTACGCTGGTGGGCGCACTGCGTGAGGGCGAAGTCGCTGGCCTGACCCCGGAAGATCTTGATTTTGATGGAGCAGATGGCACCGGCACTTTCCGCATCAACAAGTGTATGCAGCGTGTCCAAAAGATATCGCTGGCAAAAACGGGCAAGGGCTGCATCTTGCAGGAATTTGAAGATAAGCGTGAGGGCAGTACAACAACGCTGGTGCTCAAAAAGACCAAAACAGCATCTTCCAACCGAACCATCTTCATGACAGCCGTGCTGAAAGAGGAATTGAAGCACTGGTTGAAGCGTTTGGAAATGGACGAAGCCGTTGACCCGGAACGCTATCGCAACAGCGGGATGCTGCTGCGCCTGCCCAATGGTCTGGCGATAGAGCCGATCCTTATCCGCAAAAAGTTCATCAAGTGGCAGGACGAGCACCCGGAGTTCCCCCGCATCGTGTTCCACGGTCTGCGGCATTCCAGTGCGACCTACCAACTGATGATCTCCGGCGGCGATGTGAAAGCGGTACAGGGCACAACGGGCCACGCCAGCGCCAATCTGCTGGTCAACACCTATGCACACATCCAGCAGGATTCCCGCAAGAAGCTGGGTAAAAAGTTCGAGGAAGGCTTCTACAAGCCGGGAGCAACACTTGTGCAGGCTGCCCCGGTTGAAGCAGAACCGACCATCTCCGTGTCGGCACTGTTGGAGCTTCTGAAGGACGCAGACCCTGCCGTAAAAGCGCAGCTTCGCCTGGCTCTGCTGACCTGAATTGCAAAAAATAGCACGAATTGCAGAGTAATTCACAGACTTACTCCATCTGACACGAAAAATGCGGACCGTGCAAAAACCGTGCAGAGACCGTGCAAACGGCGTACAAAAAGAAAATCCCACGAGGAATCTTGCGATTCCTCGTGGGATTTTGGTGCGCTCGAGGGAACTCGAATCCCTGGCCCTCTGATTAAAAGAATCCAAGGTGCATCATTCGTCAAATTTCAAAAGTTCGAAGAAGCGTTATTTTTATCGCGTCATCGCAAAACACGCCTTTGCACACACCGCATTGTTTGCATACAGTGTAATACTTTGCAACCGTTATCCAGCTATTCAGGTGTGCAAAAAGTGTGCAAAAATGTGCAGACGGGCAAAACAAAGCTCAATGGACAAATCAACCACCGGTTTTATGGCAGGGTTTAGGACATCCGAACAGACACCGTTTGATATAGAAATGAGGTTCACCATGAACAAACTGCTTTCCTGCCGCTTCAATATGGACACCAACCGGGTGGAAGCTCGGTTCGAGGATGGCACCACTCTTGCCATCGACTGCATCGCCGTGGAGGACGAGTACGGCAGCACCCCCGCACAGCGGGCAGAGCTGGACTGGCTGTTCTACAACAAGCCCTTGGAGTATGCCCAGCTTGTGCTGGGTGGAGGGATGGAGCATTATCTTTCCCTTGGCTGTGACCACGGCAGACTGGAAGATTAAATCTTCATCATCAAAATCCCCTGTTTTCCACAATGTGCTACGCCATGTGGAAAACAGGGGATTTTCTTTATTGCGCCAATTATTCGCACATTTTCTCTAATAGTTCTCGTAATTCTGTGCTTTTCAATTCTGGCACTCCACCGTATTCTCGATTCAAGTATTTATTACGGATATTGTTGGTTGCATAGGTACGCTTTTTATAATCTGTAATACACTTTATCTGTTTATCCCATGGAAATTCCGGATTTATTTGCAAAATATAAGTCGCAGTTCTTGCAAACTCTGCCTCCATCAGCATGGTATTGTGAGTCGTCATAATTAGCTGTCCCTTAATCATAGGCTGAACCGTCTCTAACAGATTTTGAAACAACAAATCATGAATATTCGCTTCTGCTTCATCTAGAATTACAGTTTTTCCCATGCACGCTACCAGCAAATAACACAATATTCTTAATAACTGTCGATTGCCTGTTGATTCCCGTTTGAATTCTATGCGGCGATAGCTATTGGCAATATATTTTTCTTCCATCAACTTATAGTAAATCAGCTCGCCCACATACTCTTTTTCGTAGGTGACACAACGAATACTCGGATCATACATTGCAAAGAAATGTGAAAAAAACGCTTCTGCTTGATCAAGTTCGTGTTCTCGCTTGCGAGAGATTTTACCAGACAACGGCTGATTCAAAACTTTTAATTGTGCGTATAGCCCTTCCCAACTTTTATCTCCCATAGATACCGTGCAAGATAAATTTCGGAATTCATTCAGAACCGCATTGAAATTCTCTGTTATGTTATCACGTCCGAACGAATTGGATTTATCCTTCATCTCGTAAATTAAAATTGCCAGGAGCGAATGTTTTCCCCAATAGCGTTTTGCCATTTCTTTTACATCTGCCAAAAATTCCTTTCCCTGCTCTTTTTCGATAATTGAATCATTTATATTGATGCCCGTAGCACTACAATCAAAGTACAGTCCGCGGCGACGGTTAAGAACAAATTCCAACCGTTCATGAAGAATTTCATCTTGCCCAAACTCCACTCGATAGCAGCCGTTATTTCCATCAATATTAAATTCGTATTCAGCAACAATGGGATTTTCACAATCAGCCATTTGGTAATCTTTAATGATGGCAGACATATCACGCAGCCTTTGTCGTATGTGCTCCCGCATTTCTTTTTCCATATTTTCATCTTGGAAAATAGCACCTTGCGCTAAAATGCGTTCATAGGCCGCTCTCGCATCCATTGTGCGTGTCAGTTCTGGCAGCAGAACAAAAGCAGACATTAAGTTGGACTTGCCCGCACCATTTTCTCCGTAAAGAATAGCAAGATGCTTGGCTGTATTTCCTTTTTCCGTCAAATCCAACTCAATGTGGTCAAATGATCGAAAGTTCTCCAGTGTTATCTTCGTAAACATTGTTCTCTCTCCTTTGCCACCAGTATCTCATACCTTGCCCAAAATTTCAAGTCTTAATCTCGCTTTATATGAATCCAACTCGTAATTTTGATGAGCAAATTCTCTTTTTTTAAAATTATTTTTCAAAAAAGCCTTGACAATCGTTTCTTTTGGAGGTACAATACAAGAAAGAGGTTAGCACTCGGACTCTCCAAGTGCCAATCCTCCGTTTCGGGCATGAAAAAAGACGCCCTGGCAGGCGTCTTCTTCCCCAGCTATTCCAACGGATTGCTGGCTTGATACTTCTATATCAGTGGTATTATACCATAAAGCAAGCCTTCCTGCAATCGGAATTTTCTGGCAAATCATGCTCAATCGCGGCATTGTGCTGTTTTACGCCGATGCCATCACCGCACTTAAGCATTCCTTTTCAGGTCTGTTAAGCGCCCGATTGTCATAGGAGGTTTTTTATGGCAAAGAATATTTCGTTAGTATTTAGTGGCTACTGGAGAGATTCCCGCAAGGACAAGCTGCCAAAAGAGTCTGGCATTTACTTAGTTTATGCGGGAACCCCCAAGCCCAACAGCATCGTGGACTTACGTCAGCTTCTCTACATCGGAGAGTCTAGTAATGTCCATGACCGTATTGCAGAGCATAATCGGTACGAAGACTGGAAAAAGAGCCTAAAAGAAGGCGAACTCTTGTACTATGTAGCTGCTTCCGCTTCAAAGGAGGAACGCACGCTGGCAGAAGCCGCCCTCATTTTCCGTTATAAGCCACCTTATAATGAGGAGTATGTAGATAATTATCCTTTTCAGACCGTGAAGCTCACGCTTTCTGGTTTGGGCAAAGAAAAGAACTCACCTCCGTTCCTTTACAAAGACAACAAGGGCGTGGCACATTATATGGAGTCACCTCTCTTGATTGAGTCTAGTACGAAGGTTACTGCGTAAAATATCTTTAGAAGGGTGCTGGATCGTATGATCTGGCACCCTTCTTACTTATGCATTTCTTTATACATCACATTTTTTGTTATGGGAAGCCGATCATATAGAACCACCGTGTTCTGTGTTTCGATATGCACACGCTCTTTCTTCAGGAGAGTTCGAGAGCGCTGGTTTGTGCGGTAGTCACGGCCACTTTCTTCAAAAGCAGAGCAGCACAAGAAGTCACATACCGCATCGCCGGAGGGGGATTCCCGAATAATGAACACAAAGGCCGTCGGTTCAATCTGGCTGGAAATCAGGTAGTCCGCTTTGATTTTGGTCACGAACGGATAGAACTGAGGCATATAGGAGAACAAATAGAACTCCTGCTCCAGTATTTCCTTCAACCGTACCAGTGCCCGCAGACGCGGCTCCACATACTCCTGATAGAGTGCGCCCTTCTTTACCTTGTCGTAGGTAATCTTGCCAGACAGAATCATGTCCACCGTCTTGCGTGGACTATACCGGGGCAGGGCAATATCTTTCAGATAATGGAACCCCGCAAGGTGAGGAAAGTCCTCTGGTGAAAACGTCAGCTTGATCTCGTGCAGCTCACCCTTATAACCATAGGTAAAGACATAGTGGTACTCGGTCAGCTCTTTCCAGACTTCTGCTGCCCAGTACAAAATATCCTGCTGTTCGTCCTGCACGTTTTCACCTTCCCTCAAAAAAATAGAAGCCCTGCCGAAAGGCAAGGCTCCTATTAAGCGTTTTCTTTCGATTCATCGAATCTATTCGGCTTGTGGTTATCGCTTAACCCACGGTCCGGCTCCACAATCGGCTGATACCGAACCAGTCCACTGCTTCAACGCCACCGATAGCTGGTCAACGCCGCTATCCTCTAATCATATTATAGCACAAAAAGATGCAAGTGCAAGCACTTAGATGCCAAAAAGAAAAATATTCGTTCAACTGCATTATATGCAACAATTTAATAGACTGCTCTCTGCGTTCTAAATTCATTTGACTTCAATTGTGGCACCGACCGATTCTAATTTTTGCTTAATTTTCTCGGCCTCATCCCTAGAAATGTTCTCTTTGACGGCCTTGGGCGCTCCATTTACAATGTCAGTAGTTGTTTTCAAGTCCAGTCCAGTGATTTCCTTAATAATTTTAATCACTTGCATTTTGCCTGGACCAACTCTAACTAAGATGGCATCTACCTTTTCTTCCTCAATACAAGCCGTCCGTTCCGTAGCCATTTCCACTTCTTCAGTTTTTTCATTCTCGAAGGTCGCAAAAATCGAAGCTCCCGCTTTGAGTTTGGCAATTTTATTTGTCAATTCAGAAATCTCACCATTCAACCTGTCTCTTATACACATCTGACGGTCAAGTTTCGCATTCAGCGGTTCAAGTTCCTTTTCCGCTTCAAATTTTTCTGAAGCAGCTGCTTTTGTCAACTGCTCCATTTCCCCGGACAATCCTTTTAGCTGCTCCTGAAGCCGTTTTTTCTCTTTACCTTGGAAGAAGCCGAGTTTTTGAATACGTTCTTTCAACTGCTCTGCTTCATGGTGTTTTTGCTCTCGCAGGATAAACGAGGGAAGATTATTGAGATTTTCCTTTTTTCTGTTGAGTTCAACTTGGACTTCACTAAGTCTTCTTGTCACCTCATCCCTTTGAACTTCCAATTCTTCAATCTGTGATTTCACTTCAGGGTGAGCTGCCCAATACTCAGCAATTTTTTCCTGTTCAGCCTTCCGTCTGGCTTCTTCGACTTTTTGGGCAATTTCTTTTTCGGCCATTCTTACTTCAGAAATACCACGATTCCATTCGTCAATTTCATTTTGACGAAGCTTTTTAGCACCATCTGCAAGATACAGATTTCGATTATAGTGTTTATAGCCACCGTCAAAGCTCACTTCGTAAGATTGACCATTCATGAGCTCAGTCTGAATATGAATAAGATTATTATAAATCTGTACTTTCAGATCATCTACTACCTTATTGCCATTTTCGCTACCACATAATACAAGCGCAAGTTTGAGTGCATCTATCAAGCAATTGCCCTCTTCAAGAAAATTCTTGAACTCGTAATCGGTGGGATAGCCTTCATCGCCTTTGTAGTTACTATATACATCATTCCATGCATCGCAGATTCCATTGTTGACGATTCGTGCATAGTTTACATTCCCGATAGCATCCACTTTGATATTCGCTTTAGCTAAGAAGTTCAAAGTTGTTGTAATAATTGAGGATACATCACTCTTCAAACCTTCCACATCGTGTACATTCGGATGAGGCTTAAAACATTTGATTCGGGTCATGAGCATCGCCGCTTGTAGCTCGCCCAAACGCAATTTGCATTGTTCACCCAATGTGTCTTTCATATCTTCTGGACAATTCTCAAGTGCCTTAGAAAATGCGTTGATTGTTTCTCCAACGCGATTGTTACCAAGCGTGGATTGCCATCCGACTGCCCTTCCTTTAATAAGCCAAGCCTCCCAGTTGGCCGTATCCATCTCAATGATTTTATTGCAATATTCATCAGCTTCCTTGTTATTGCCTGCGTCGATTGCATTTCGAGCCATGTCCAGATAATTTTCGATTGCCGCCGAGTTATCAACCTTGACTGTACCGGTAACTTCTACGGTACCTTCCACCATCATCTTTTTGGCTTCCTCAATGGAGTATTTGCAGCCGCAAGTCTGGCAGACAAAAACACCATCCTGCTTGATTAAATCCGTGCTTCCGCACATTTCACAAGTCAACCGCTTCATTTACATATCCTCCAATTATTTCAGAATTTTGCATTTCCTGTTTCGTTCATCAAGCAGCAAATTAAGATCTTCTATGATTTTCATTTTATCATCCGAAAATTTCAGATTTTCAACTGCAATCGATATTTTTTCTTCCAAAGAAGCCAACTGTTCATTGCTTATAGGGTCAGAAAAGCGTATTTTTTCAGCAAGCTGTTCGAGTGCTTTCTTTGTTTTCGCATCTTTCTCCGCACTTGCAAGAATTTCAATATCAACTTGAAGATTTTTGATATAGAAAACTTTTCCTTGAACTTTCTGCTCAACTCTTTCAATCTCTGTTCTGCCTACATCAACTGAAATCATAAAAATCGCAGCTATGGCAGCGATAGCAGTGCAACTCACAAGAGCAGACCATGTTGGAAGTTTTTCTGCAAATACAAATATGAAAAGAACTGTGATCTGAACAACAAGGTACACAATGCCAATATGGACAATGGGGAAACCTAGAAACTTGCTTTTCAGTTCTTTATGGCCAAACGTCCTTTTCCACAAAACAATCTGAGCCGCAAGCGCAACTACCGTAAAAATATATGCAATCCAAAAGGCTGCGCTTTTAGAAGTAGGGATTGCTAACGAAACAACAGTTATAAGGATGAAAATGATTCCTACGAGCGCATATCCTTTTACACTATCCTTTTTCATTTTCAACCCTCTCTCTTTGCTCCACATTTCGGGCAGAACTTTCCGGGCTTTATAAACTTGAACCCACATTGAGGACAAGTATCTGGCGATGTTTGAGGTGCTCCGCAGTTATCGCAGAATCGTGCGCCCGGTGTTAATTCCGCTCCACATTGGTCACAAAAGCGATTACCTTCACTTGGCGGCGGACTTCCGGCCCGAGAAGGTGTCGCTCCAAAGGCATTTTGAATCGAATCTCCAACGATTCCTCCTACCACGCCGCCTACACCAGCCATCGTACCAAGCCCGACACCCATATTCGTGAACTGACCCACTGCTTCATTTGATGCGACCTTCTCAGCCACATCAAATCCACGCTCTTGCTGATAGGTGTATCCTTCAATCTTCCGCTTTTGCGCAATGCCCTGCGCTTCTATCACCATTCGCTGGGAAGCCGTCTGCTGATCAATCACTCCGACCTGTTGACGCAGCTTTGCGTCCATGATATCCGCATACTGGCGGAAATGCAGATTTTTGAATTTTTCGTATTGTGGTTCTCCGTCTGGCTTTACGATCGTGGTAACAAGGAACTTGTTCAGATTGATACCATAGTCAGCAAAATCCGGAATAAGCCGCTTGTGCAGCTCTTCCGAAAACTCCGTAAGATGAGCATCCGCTTCAAAGATATTGATTGCATTTGCTGCCATTGTTTGGGCAATGTATGTTTTTACCCTCGTCATAAGGAATGCCCGGAAGAACTGAATCAGTTTTGCCTGTCCTAAAAAGGCTTCCGTGCCAACCAGTTTAATGAGCAATTTTCTGGAATCGGACACACTAAGCGACATTTCACCGCTTGCACCAATCGAGATAGGAAATTTGTATGTAGGTTCGAGGTACTGGACTTTGCTGTCTGTACCCCACCGAATTGCCATTTGCTCTGTCTTATTTATAAAATAGACTTCGCAATGGAAAGGTGTCTGTCCTCCCGTTGGAAGATTGGTGACCTTACGGATAAGAGGGATGTTTTCGGTTTCAAGGGTATACCGACCAGCACCAAACAAGTCCAGTGCCTGACCGTTCATAAAGAAAATGGCTTCCTGCGATTCATGAACGATCAACTGTGTAGACGTGTTGAAATCTTCACTGGGGTGCTTCCATACGAAGGTGCTGTTATCACCTTCGTATTTGATGATCTGCGCGATTGACAATTCCATTCACCTCCGCTGGCATCTTGGCTTTCCAGAACTGTTCTGTCATTTCAACTAGTTCTTTTTCATTTTACCACATTGTATCTGTATTATCAATCTAAGTTCCGGGCAAAATAAGGTTTTGTATATGGAACCTTCTTCTTTGTTTCCATGTATGATTTTTCATGAGGTGAACAAAGTGGATTATGCCCTGTACATTCGTCAACACATTACGGAACTCCGCATGAAACGAAATGTTTCAGAATACCAGATGAGCCTTGACTTGGGCCAAAACAAAAATTATATCCAAGGTATCAGTTCTGGAAAAGCATTGCCTTCCATGTCACAATTCTTCAATATCTGTGACTATTTCAATATTACGCCGATGCAATTTTTCGATACCGAGAGCCTGCATCCCGAACTCATTAGTTCAATCTTATCTGAAATGCGTACTTTAGACGAAGAAGACCTGACTCTTTTACTTAGCTTTGCACATCGGATGAGCCATAGCAAAGGCTGATTCTGCATGACCGCCATGCAACAAGAAGTCACACTTCTACCGCTTCACTGCAATAAAATTTGCAAAACCATCTTGACGCACTCCGCAATCCATGATACCCTTTATCGCAAATCCCACCAATTTTGTAGAAAAGTACAGAACGGCGAGGATTTATTCCCCATGAAGATTTTTACCGCCCCGCAACACACCCGATTCATTTTGCCGCTTACTTCACCCGACAAAATTTTTCGCTTGTCTTGCAGGGCGGTTCTTTTCTTTTATAGGACAGGAACTGCGAACCTTTCAACAAACCATGACAAGGAGGCGACTCGAAGCGTGATCTATCGAGACAATTTGTTTCTCAACGCCAGATTCCAAGAGGCTGTCCAAGCTGCCCATGACCACGATTGGCAAACCTTTGAAAAATATTCCTTCTACGATGCCAAGATGATGGAAGACCTGTTGTACAAATGCGAACATCTGATGCCTCTTGAAGTCAAATGTCGGTACGCCTTACAACATTATTACAGTCACGGCGATCATTCTCCCATCATTCGGAAGTATGTCCGCCGAGCCAAAATCATTCGTCCTGACAACTGGCGCAATGCTCTGCCAGAGAGTGTAAGAAATCTTGACACGTTCACTGTATATCGCGGCGGCATCGGCAGCATTGAGCGTGCGCCACTGTCCATTTCATGGTCACTCTCTTACGATGTTGCCGAATGGTTTGCACACCGTAGTGAACTCTTTTACCGTTGCCCTTGTCATGTGTATCAGGGAACGATCCACGCCGACAAGGTAATTGCGTATCTTCCTGAGCGCAGCGAATTTGAAATCATCCAACATCGGAATGTTAAGGACGTCCGGGAAATCACGCCGCTGAGAGGATACAGTCCTCCGTTCAATGCCTTCAAATCATCGAAAAAATGGGTTCACGATGAAGAGGAAAGCAACCGCTATTTTAATGAATGGTATCAATCGCAGAGCAGCTGATTTCTGCGCGGTTTTAGATGATAAGTCCTACTATCACCGCTTTACTGCAATAAAATTTGCAAAACCATCTTGACGCTCGCTGCAATCCATGATACCCTTTATCGCAAATCCCACCAATTTTGTAGAAAAGTACAGAACGGCGAGGATTTATTCCCCATGAAGATTTTTACCGCCCCGCAACACACCCGATTCATTTTGCCGCCGATTCACCCGACAAAATCCATCGCTGCGCTGCGTGGGCGGTATTTTTCTTTTTCACAAATAAAATCTTATGTAGTTGTTCAATCTTCCAAAATTTGTTTTTAGTTGTTGACTGTACAACTGTAAAGTGTTATTCTTGTGCTTGAAAGAAGCAGGTTGTAGTGTCCGCACTGCGTCCGGCTTTCTTCATACTGTACCTTGAATCTTACATAAGCCGTCTGAACGAGATACTGCGCCATGACCTCACGCTTTCTGTGGGCGAGCCGGACAACGCCGCTGCAAAACAGGGGCAGGAACTGCGTTCGGTGTGAACGGTGACCATGAGCAGGGGCTTTGCCTTTTCACACGTTTTGCTCTGCAAAATTTTCAACGTGCATTGCGGTTCGACTTCTGAAATTTTCAGTGTTGCACGGAAAGGGCGAAAGCAAGTATCGACCTGTGGCCACAAATTTTCAATGCTTGAAAATGTTCTGTCACATGGTCT
>OJRN01000179.1_pt1 | contig 37675 bp, 34 predicted proteins | sample 1599211 | NCBI WGS metagenome assembly OJRN01 (sample SAMN03922532, study PRJEB24848) | human gut metagenome | isolation source: stool sample | host: Homo sapiens | place: Germany | collected 2010-05
CCCTATATCGAGGGCGCGTTTATGACAAAGCACAACGGTACGTATTATCTGCAATGCGCCTGCCCCGGCACCCAGTACAACACCTAGGTTGACTACCTCCTTACGACTATTATCGTTATCTTGGAGGCAGATATTGACATTTATCTGTAATACAGATATAATAGATTGCATAACAATAGGAAGAAACGATACGACGGAAAGTAAAGGGCGTTCTACGGCCCTTTGTCTGTCTGCGGGCGGGCTGCGTATGCGATTGCAAGAGTCCTTCTATGTTGTCAAACCATGAAATTGCCGATATGAATTATTGCCGCCGCTGCATCAACCAAAAATACAACATCCATTTAAAGCGCAGCGATGTGGTCGTTTTGCAGATGATGTACCCCTGCGCACGCTGCGGGGAGATGAAGCACCCCGTCCACGCCGTCAAATGGAACGCCCGGTGGAAACTTCTGTTTGCCCACGCCCGCAAGCGGAAAGAACCATAAAAAACGCAAAAGTGCCGTGAGGGAGCTTCCTCGCGGCACTTTTGCGTGTCAAAAAAACACCAATTCTGCCATATAAAGACTGTAGGGGCGAGCACTGCTCACCCCTACAATGCATTTTTTGAGTATCAGCTCACGCCGACTGCGCGTTCAGCCAGCGGTGCAGCTCGTCCCGAATGGCGGCAAACGCGGCAGCGGTGTCCGGGTTATCGGTTTTAAAATCCAGCAGCCGCCACAGCCAGCCCTGCTCGTCCACGATGCGCAGGCTCTCGGGATAGCACAGCTCAAACACAAGCGACGCATGGCCGACGGCGTTGTCGGCGGGGTACTGCTTTAAGCTGTGCAGCACGCAGTGGTGGGCGTAAAAGGCGTCCAGCACGGCGGGCGTCACCGGGCTCCGGCGCAGCGCCGCAGTGCTGACGTTGTAAATTTCCTCCATTGGTGTCTCGACGTTGACCCGCAGAATATCGATCTTGTCGGCGTCGCGCAAAATCTGGCAGAACAGCCGCGTGCGGTCATCCAGCGCCTCCGGCAGACGGAACGCGCTGTGCCATTCCACAGCGGTGCGCAGCAGTGCGTCGGCACCGACATCATCCAGATAGTCCCGGATGCGTCCCTCGTCGAACAGCACCGCGACGCTCAGCGCGGCGTGACTGACCGACTGTGCATCGATAAATGTGTTGTAGCGGCGCAGCTGCTCAAAGCGGCCTACATCGTGCAGGATGCCGGACAGCCACGCCAGATCGACATCCTCCGGCGGCAGGGCCAGGCTTTGGGCAATGCGGGCGCAGAGCGCCGCCACGCGGTAGGTATGGTCGATTTTCAATTTGACCTTGGCGTCAGCGGCATTGTAGTGCGCGGTATAGTCGGCAAAGGCTTTTTGTGCGCGGGCACGGTCAATTTTCATACTATCACTTCCCTGTTTCAGTGTACCACATCCGACAAAATGCGTAAACTGCAATGTTTATAAAATTTACTCCACAACGAATGACATTTTTGGATAAATAGTTTAAAAATCCTTGACATCGGGGTAAAAAAACGCTATTCTTAAAGTAGTAAATCGCGAGGAAGGCGGTGCATACGATGAACGCCAAAGGGGACGCAAACCGCAGTGTGCGCATGACCAAGCAGCGGCTCTACCAGGCGCTTATTACGCTGTTGCAGCAGAAAAGTCTGCGGGAAATTACAGTCCGGGAGCTGACCGAGCTGGCAGGGATCAGCCGCGGCACATTCTATTTTCACTACGCGGACATTTATGCCCTGATGGACCAGATGGAGGCCGCCCAGCTGGCACGGCTGAACGACCTGATGGATACCTTGATCCCCAGCATCTCGCAGGAGGACGCGCCCCCCGCGCTGGTGGCGCTGTTCACCTACATGACCGAGAACCCCGACCTCTGTCAGGCCCTCTACGGCAAAAGCTGGGAGTCGGAGTTCACCCGCAACGCCAAAAAGCTGATTGCAGAGCGCTGCCTGGGCGAGTTTGCACCCGACGGCGGCACCGAGGAGCAGAAATATATGCTGGCCTTTGCGGTGAACGGCTGCTTTGGCACGATTGTGGCCTGGCAGGAGGCCGGTTTTCAGCCGCCCGCGGCGGAGATCGCCCGCATCACCTGGCAGGCCATCCGCGCTGTGAAGGGGCGGATGTGAGCGAAGCAAGTTTCCCTTGCCTGCCTTGCCTTTTGGGGCAAGACGGCGTATAATATAATTACAAGTACGCCCGCCTAACCGGGCTGATGAAGGAGAGCTTTACGATGGGTTTCTTTGATTTTCTGAAAAAGTCTGCCGAGCCTGCCGCCCCCGCGGCCCCAGCCTTCCCCGTGACCCTGGCTGCTGATGCCAAGGGTACCGTTGTGGCGATGGAGAACATCCCCGACGAGGTGTTTGCACAGGGCATCCTGGGCAAGTGCTGCGGCATCGACCCTACCGAGGGCAAAATTTATGCCCCCGCGGACGGTGAGATCACCCAGGCCCCCGACAGCGGCCATGCGCTGGGCATCCTGACCACTGCCGGTGTTGAGGTGCTGATCCATGTCGGCGTTGACACCGTCGAGATGAAGGGCGACGGCTTCAGCCCGAAGGTCAAGGAGGGCGACAAGGTCAAGAAGGGCGATCTGCTGCTGGAGATGGATCTGGACAAAATCGCGGCTGCCGCTCACCCCGCCGTGGTGATTACCGTCATCACGAACACCGATGATTTCAAGGACGTCGAGGTCGTGGCCTCCGGCGTCGTGGAGCCGGGCGCGGATCTGATCAAGATCAGCAAGTAAATTTTTACCGATAAAAAAGCGGGCACCCGATTGGGTGTCCGCTTTTTGGCTTCCCCCGAGGGGGAAGCTGTCACCGTAAGGTGACTGATGAGGGCAGAGCTTGCCATGGCTGCCCGTTTGCGGTTCGCAATCGGTAGCTTACCCCTCATCCGGCCCTGCGGGGCCACCTTCCCCCGCGGGGGAAGGCTTTAGGATTTTGCAGCCTCGCAGAGAATACGCTTTTTCTTCATATCGATCACCCCTGTCTGGGTGTTTTGTGAGTACAGCTGCAGTATACCCGGTACAGATGAAAGAACATTGAAGAAAGCGTGTAAAACCTGGGGGAATCGTGTGGATAAAATTTGAAAGGCTTGACAATCAGCGGTGGGCGTGTATAATAGGTTTGGACATAAAAACAGGGGCGCTGAGGGGCATCCTCGGCTGAGATCGAAACAAACCGCAGTTTCGGGTCGCCTTGAACCTGATCCGGGCAATGCCGGCGTAGGAAGTTTGACCCAACACGTCATAACGCTTTTGCGCCTGCAAGTGTACCTTGCGGGCGCTTTCCTGTTTTTATGTTACATTTTTTGAGGAGTGGATACCATGTCCAAAACCTATTCCAAGACCCGCACTCTCGTGGAGTGCGCCCTGATGATCGCCCTGGGCACCGTGCTGGCGAACATCAAGATTTTTGAGATGCCCAACGGCGGCTCCATCACCCTGCTGAGCATGCTGCCGTTCATCCTGGTCTCCTACCGCCACGGCACAAAATGGGGACTGTTCACGGGCTTTGTCAACAGCCTGCTGCAGATGCTGCTGGGCTTCTACGCGCCCCCGGCTCCCGGGCTGCTGCCGCTGGTGGGTATGATCCTGCTGGACTATGTGCTGGCCTTCACCCTGCTGGGTCTGGCCGGTGCGATTGCCAAGCCGTTCAAGAACCGTCTGGTCGGCGTGGCCGTCGGCACGGCAGCGGTGTGCGGCATCCGCTTCCTGTGCAGCTTCCTGTCCGGCGTGCTGATCTGGGGCAACCTGAGCGACGGTCTGCCCGCCTGGACCTACAGCCTGACCTACAACGGCAGCTACATGCTGCCCGAGACCATCCTGACCACGGTGGCCGCGGTGCTGATCTACAAGGCAGCCCCGCAGCTGTTTGCCGCGCAGGAGCAGTAAGCGCTAAATAATTTTCCCGGTACACACGGTATGAGCGTACCGGGATTTTTGTTTGCCGGTTTGTAGGGGACGGCGTCCTCGACGCCCCGCGGAGGGGGCAAGACCCCTCCCTACAAGCCGATTTTTAAGGGGCTGTAGGGGCAAATTTCATATCCGCCCGTGCCCGCTCCCGGCAACGCAAAAATGCCCCGGTACGCAGAAACGCACACCGGGGCATTGGCTTTACGTAAGTATCAGTAGTTCATAATGTCCTTCACAACACCGGACATCGAGAAGAGCTTGGCGGACAGATGGTCGAGGTAGACGATGCCGAGCTTGTTGCCCGTCTCCTCATTATACATGTCGGCCAGCTGGGGCATGACCTGGAACGCGGCGGCCTGGGCCTCGGGGCTGTTGTCAAAGTTCGCCGTGCCCTGCACGCGCAGCCACTCGCCGCGGTCATTGGCGGCGCAGATCTCGAGGTTCGTGTTGTCCAAAAGCTGCTTGTAGGCGGCCTTGTGCTTGCCCAGGGCAATGCACAGGTGGCCGTTGTACCACATGGCAAAACCGATGGGACGCACGCGGGGCAGATAGCCATCGACGGTGGCAAGGTAGAAGGTGGGATTCTCTTTCAGAAATTCCATGATTTCTTCATTTGGTTTCATGGTGTAAACCCTCCCGCAATATTACAGTGTGGCCAGCGCCGCTTTGATGCGTGCGGCGGCCTCCTTGGTGCGCTCGGCATCGCCGAACGCCGTCAGACGGAAATACCCCTTGCCGCAGGGGCCGAAGCCCTCGCCGGGGGTGCCCACAACGTGGGCGTGCTCGAGCAGCCAGTCAAAAAACTCCCAGCTGCCCATCTCGTTGGGGCAGCGCAGCCAGATGTAGGGGCTGTTCTTGCCGCCGCAGTACCAGACACCGACCTCGTCCAGCGCTGCCGCAATGACAGCTGCGTTGGCGCGGTAGTAGTCGAGGTTCTGCTGGATCTCCTTCATGCCCTCGTCGGTAAAGACAGCCTCGGCACCGCGCTGCACAACATAGGCAACGCCGTTGAACTTCGTAGTCTGGCGGCGCAGCCACATCTTGTTCAGCTTGCCGCCGGCCAGCGCCTGCGGCACGACCGTGTAGCCGCAGCGCGTGCCGGTGAAGCCTGCGATCTTGGAGAAGCTGCACACCTCGACGGCAACCTCCTTCGCGCCCTCGACCTCAAAGATGCTGCGGGCGAGACCCGGCTCGGAGACAAAGCACTCGTAGGCGGCGTCAAACAGGACGACCGCGTCATTGGCCTTCGCCCAGGCGACCCAGGCCTTGAGCTGCTCGACGGAGTAGGTCGCGCCGGTGGGGTTGTTGGGGCTGCAGATGTAGACGATGTCCGCGTGGGGGGCCTCGTCCGGCATCGGCAGGAAGCCGTTCTCCGCCGTGGCGGGCAGGTAGAGAATCTTGCGGCCCGCCATCACGTTGTCATCGACGTAGACCGGGTAAACCGGGTCGGGAACAAGGATCGTGTTGTCCTGACTGAACAGGTCCAGCAGGTTGCCCAGGTCGCTCTTGGCACCGTCGGAGATGAAAATTTCGGACATGTCCAGCTCGACACCGTGGCCCGCGTAATACCTGCGGATAGCGTCACGCAGGAACTCATAGCCCTGCTCACTGGGAATATAGCCGTGGAACGTACCCTTGTGGCCCTGCTCCTCAACGGCCTTGTGCATGGCCTCCGTCACGGATGCCGCCAGCGGCAGGGTGACGTCGCCGATGCCCAGACGGATGACGTCTGCCTCGGGATGGGCCTTCTGGTAGTCGGCTACCTTGTGGGCAATGGTGCTGAACAGATAGCTCTCGTTCAGCTCGGCGTAATGCGGATTCAGCTGCATTATGGTTCCCCCTCGTTTATACCTATATAAATTTACTTTACCACAATTCGCGGCGGTGTGCAATAGAATTTGCAAAGGGAATTTTTATGGGTGATTTGTAGGGGAGGGTCTTGACCCTCCCGTGAGGGATAAATCTCTCCTCTACTGTAGGGGGCGGCGTCCTCGGCGCCCCGCGGAGGGGTCAAGACCCCTCCCTACAATCCTCTCCGTACAGGCTCTCGCACTTCTCGTCGATCTCCCTTGCGGGCAGCGACACGGCCATGGCCACCGCGGCACTGTAGCATTCCTCGGGGGTGAAGCCTTCGCCCGCCAGCGGGAAGTGCTGCAAAATCTTCTCGACCAGCTCGTCGTAATAGCGCGCGTAGAGCACGCCGCGGTCCGTGATGTAAATTTTGCCGTACCGCCGCCGCACAATGACCCCCTGCTTCATCAGGCTGGTCAGGATGCTGGTGACGCTGGGTTTTGTCACGCCCATGGCCTGCGCCAGTGCCAGCGGCGAGACCTCGGTGCTTTGCTGCGCCAGATGGTGGATGGCCAGCAGATAACGCAGGTTGGAATCGGTCAGGGTCAAGGTACATCTCTCCTTATACCAAACTAAAAGGGGGCGCGGGCCACGAACGGACCCGCGCCCCCTTCAGGCACTTATGCTTTACTTACTGTGGCAGGCACCGCCGCAGGTCTTACAATTACCTGTGCAGCCGCCGTGACTGCCGCAGCCGCCGCCCCCGCAGGAGCCGTCACAGCAGCCGAGGCCGCCGGTCTTGTGTTCATGATACAAGAGCCAGCCGGTACCGCCAAACACAAAAATCGAAACGATGATCGTAGGCAGGTTGAAATTAGCAGCTAAAAACTCCATCATAAAAAGTCCGCTCCTTTCCGGAAGAATACGGTATTATACATTCAAGATCACTTGGAAGCAACAGCCTTCTTGGAATCGAACTGAACCTCGTTGACACCCGCGTACTTGTTGGGGCGGAACAGCAGGTAGATCGTGAAGGCGATGATGGCGATTGCTACAATGGTGAAGATGTTGAAGCTGACCTCACCGGTGATCAGGCCGCCGATCTGATAGACGACCAAAGAAGCGCAATAGGCAAACAGGCACATATAGCCGATGGCGATGGCAGTCCACTTGCCGTTGTTCATCTCGCGCTTGATGGCGCCCATAGCAGCGAAGCAGGGAGCGCACAGCAGGTTGAAGATCATGAAGCTGTAAGCGGAGATCGCGGTGAAGCTGGCAGCAACCTCGGGCCAGATCTCGTCGCCGTTGTCAGACAGCTCGTCAGCATAGTGATACAGAACACCGAAGGTACCGACAACATTCTCCTTGGCGATCAGGCCGGAGATAGAAGCGACGGTTGCACGCCAGTTGCCGAAGCCCTGCGGGATGAAGATCCAGGAAATTGCGCTTGCAACGATAGCCAGGATGGAGTTGTCCTGATCCTCGACCATCGTGAACGCGCCGTTCTCGAAGCCGAAGCCCTGCAGGAACCACAGGATGATGGTGGCAGCCAGAATGACGGTGCCGGCACGCTTGATGAAGGACCAGCCGCGCTCCCAAGTAGCGCGCAGGACGTTGCCCCAGGCGGGCACATGGTAAGCGGGCAGCTCCATAACGAACGGAGCAGGATCACCGGCGAACAACTTCGTCTTTTTCAGGATGATGCCGGAGATGATGATGGCTGCAAAGCCGATGAAGTAAGCAGAGGTGGCGACCCAGCTGCTGCCGCCGAACAGAGCACCTGCGATCAGGCCGATGATGGGCATCTTGGCACCGCAGGGAATGAAGCAGGTGGTCATGATCGTCATACGGCGGTCACGCTCGTTCTCGATGGTACGGGAAGCCATAACACCGGGAACGCCGCAGCCGGTACCAACCAGAATGGGGATGAAGCTCTTGCCGGACAGACCGAAGCGGCGGAAGATACGGTCCATGATGAAGGCGACACGGGCCATGTAGCCGACATCCTCGAGGATGGACAGCAGGAAGAACAGAACGAGCATCTGGGGAACGAAGCCCAGAACAGCGCCGACACCGGCGACGATGCCGTCCATGATCAGGCCGTACAGCCAGCCAGCAACGCCGATGGATTCCAGCAGGCCGCCCAGGGCGTTCGGGACGATCTCACCGAACAGGACGTCGTTCGTCCAGTCGGTGGCAAAGGTGCCGATGCCGATGCCGCCGTCCGCAACGGAGGTGCCCATCGCGATGGCGTACATCAGCCACATGATGAGCGCGAAGATCGGCAGCGCCAGGATACGGTTCGTGACGAACTGGTCGACCTTATCGGAGGCGGTCAGGTTCTCGGTGCGGGGCTTCTTCTTGACGGCCTTGTCAACAACGCCGTTGATGTAAGCGTAGCGCTGGTTGGTGATGATGCTCTCGGCGTCATCGTCCATTTCCTTCTCGCAGTCGGTGATGTGGGCGTCGATGTGGTCGAGCAGCTCTTTGTTCAGGTTCAGCTCAGCCTGGACCTTGTCGTCGCGCTCAAACAGCTTGACAGCGTACCAGCGCAGGAAGCGGCCATCGACCTTGCCCTGAATGGACTCCTCAATGTGGGCGATGGCATGCTCAACGCTGCCGGTAAAGACGTGAGGCAGCTCGCCTGCCTTGCCCTTCTTGGCAGCGGCGACGGCCAGCTCGGCAGCCTTCTCGCTGCCCTCGTTCTTCAGGGCGGAGATCTCGACGGCCTCGCAGCCCAGCTCGTTGGACAGCTTCTTCAGGTCGATCTTGTCGCCGTTCTTGCGGACGAGGTCGATCATGTTGACGGCCATGACCACGGGGATGCCGAGCTCGATCAGCTGGGTGGTCAGGTAGAGGTTACGCTCGATGTTGGTGCCGTCGATGATGTTCAGGATGGCGTCGGGCTTCTCATTGACGAGGTAGCCGCGGGCAACGACCTCCTCCAGCGTGTAGGGAGACAGAGAGTAGATACCGGGCAGGTCCTGAATCACGACGTCGTCGTGACCCTTGAGCTTGCCCTCCTTCTTCTCAACGGTAACGCCGGGCCAGTTGCCGACATACTGGTTAGAACCGGTCAGGCTGTTGAACAGGGTGGTTTTACCGCAGTTCGGGTTGCCTGCCAGAGCAATTTTAATTGCCATTTGGTTAAACCCCTTTCTTTACTTTTTCAGAACTCACTCAACTTCGATCATTTCGGCGTCAGCCTTGCGGACGCTGAGCTCGTAGTTGCGGACGGTCAGCTCCATCGGGTCGCCCAGAGGTGCGACCTTGCGGACGTAAACCTTGGTGCCCTTGGTCAGGCCCATGTCCATGATGCGGCGCTTGACAGGGCCCTCGCCGTGCAGCTTGGCAACGGTGACGGTCTCGCCGACCTGTGCATCTTTCAGAGTCTTCATACTTCGTTCCTCCTCTTGGTACAATCAATCAAACAGCCGAGGGGCTGCGATTCCAAATTTTTTACGCAACGATAATGCGCATGGCCAGGGTCTTATCCAGCGCGATGCGCGCTTCCTTGACCTGAAGGATGAGGTTGCCACTGATCTCATTGACCACGGTAACGGTCTCCCCCACGACAAAGCCAAGCTCGGCCAGATGCTGGCGGACCTCATCCTTGCCGGTGATCTTTCGGATAGTAACGGTATCGCCTGCTTTAGTCATCGTTAAAGGCATTCCACACACTCCCCTTTTGCAATTCTGCAATATATTAGCCTATGCTAACGCATGGAGCAAAAGCATGCGGTTAGAACGCTCTAACCGCTTACAATGGTAGTTTACCACCACTAACTCACGATGTCAATACGGAAGTTAGGCTAACCAAACAGGTTTGTGAAAAGTAGATAGTTATTGCTAACTTAAATTGTGCAGCTTTGAACAAATTGTGAAGGAAAGGAGGAACGGCAGATGATTGGATAACCACCTGCTTTCGGGCCGGTCTGTAGGGGCGGGGCATGCCCCGCCCGCGGCTATACGTGGGCGCTCGCTTGCGGGGAAGGTGCCTGGCCGGGCGTGCCAGGCTCCTACAGACAGCAAAAAAGCCGGAGGGACCGCTCTCCCCTTCCGGCATATTCAATATCTTATTGCCCCTTTTTCTGCTTCCGCGTCTCTGCCAGATGCCGCACCGCCAAAACGGGATGGTGGAACAGCATCCGAGGACCGCTCCAGCGCATGACCTGGCGGATGCGCTCCCGCATCTCGGGCTTGTAGCAGTGCGTTTGGCAGACGCTGCAGAACGTTTTGGTCGCTATATGCGGACAGTGGTCCACCCGCGCGTCGGCGTAGTCCCGCAGGACCGCACAGTCGGGGCAGAGCCGGCCCTTGGGCGTACCGTGATGGCCGCGGCAGTATAGCTCAATCATCAGGCCGACAGCGGCCTTTTCCTGTTGGCGCTTCTTCTCCGGGGCGTCGGGGACGCCGCCCCCTACAGTGTCCGTAACGGCCATCAGCGCATCCTCCCGTTTTCCACAGAGTACGTCGTGTCAGCAATTCGCATCGTCGAGGCGCGGTGGGATACAAGCACCACGGTCTTGCTGGCCCGCTCCTCGGCCAAACTGCGCAAGATGACGGCCTCGTTCAGGCTGTCGAGGTTGCTTGTCGGTTCGTCCAGTAGAATAAACGGTGCATCGTGCAGAAATGCCCGCGCCACACCGAGCCGCTGCCGCTCGCCGCCCGAGAGGGTATCGCCCAGCTCCCCGACGGGCGTGTCGTAGCCCTGCGGCAACGTCATGATAAAGTCGTGGATGGACGCCTTCCTGCAGGCTGCCACGACCTGCTCATGGGTCGCGTTCCGGTTGGCAATTTTGACATTCTCTTCAATACTGTCATGGAACAGCACGGTGTCCTGCTCGACGAAGCTCTCCGCTGCGCGCAGCGACGCCGTGTTGATGCCCTTGATGTTCTCGCCGGAGATCTCGACCCGGCCTAAATCCGTGTCCCAGAACCGCATGAGCAGCTTGAGCAGCGTGGATTTGCCGCTGCCGCTGCGGCCCGTGATGCCTACGATGCCGTGCTCCGGGATGTGCAGGCTGACCTCCTTCAAAATCTCGCTGTCGCGGTAGCCGAAGGTCACGCGGCGGGCGTCGGCACCGCGGAACACAATGTCCCTGCCGTCGGTGACCTCGCGCACAGCGGGCTGCTCATCGAGAATATCCAGAACGCGGTTGCCCGCGGCGAAGGTGCTTTGCAGCCCGGTGCCGAGATTCGCCAGCGCGATGACCGGGCCGAAGCTGCTCATGAGTGCCACAACGCTGACGAGCGCACCGTCAAACCCGATGGCGCCCGCCATGAACAGGCTGCCCGCCAGCGCCAGCATACCGGCGTCCAACAGCAGGATGATGGCCCCGGTCACGGCCTGTGCCGTGCCGCCGGCCTCCTTCAGGCGGCGCTCCTGCCCGGCCAGCGCGTCGGTGCGCTGGTTGATTTGCGCCAGCCGATGCGCGCCGTCGTTGTATTGCAGGCTCTCCCGCACGCCACGCAGGCTGTCCAGCACAAAGCCGTTCAGCGCGCCGAACTCCGCGCGGAAGCTCTCGCCCGATTTGCGCGCACCTCTGGCGGCTGCCACGGGTATGCCGATGCCGATGACCGCATAGGCCAGCGCCGCGTACAGCCCCAGCGCGGGTGCATAGCTGCCCATAAAGCACGCCATAACGACGCTTACGATGACGGCAATGCAGATGGGCGAGATCGTGTGCGCGTAAAAAACCTCCAGCAGCTCAATGTCAGCGGTCAGCACGGCGATCAGGTCGCCCTTGTCGCGGCCCTCCAGCTTGGCGGGGGCCAGCTGGCACAGCACGCCAAAGACCTTGTCCCGGATGAGCGCCAGCAGCTTGAACGCAATAAAATGGTTGCAGCCCTGCTCCGCGTAGTGCAGCACGCCGCGGGACACGGCCAGAATCGGCAGCAAAATACAGGCGGTTTTGAGCACAACGGGCACAGAAAAATGCATGCTGTCCAGCAGCGCATACACACCCAGAACCGGGATGAAGATGGCGCAGAGAAAGCCCGCTACGCCCAGCAGAACGGCGCAGACCATGACCGGGGCGAGAGGGCGTACCAGCCCAACAAGGCGGTACATGACGTTGAAATTGCCGCGAGTACGTTTGTTTTCCATTACTGTGCCTCCTTCCCGTAGTTTTCCAGTGCCTGCTGGCGGTTCCACAGGTCGGCGTACAGCCCGCCCTGCGCCAGCAGTGCCTCGTGCGTGCCCTGCCCCGCCGGACGGCCGTGATCCAGCACGTAAATATTGTCCGCCTTTGTCACGTTGGCAAGGCGGTGAGAAATCAGGATGATCGTCTTGCGCCCGGTCAGCCGGTGGATGCCTGCCATGATGTCAATCTCGCTCTCTACGTCGATGTTGGACGTTGCCTCGTCAAAAATGTAGACAGGACTGTCATGCAGCAGTGCGCGGGCCAGTGCCAGCCGCTGCCGCTGGCCGCCGGACAGGTTGCCGCCGCCCTCGGTCAGCGGGGTGTCCAGTCCGTCCATTGAGCGCAGAAAGTCCGCCAGATTCACCTGCTCCAGCGCGCCCCACAGCGCACCGTCGTCTGCGCCGGGCGCGGCCATCCGCAGGTTGTCGGCCACCGTACCTTTAAAGAGGTGGCTGCCCAGGCTGACGAGCGTTACATTTTTTAGAAGGCTGGCCTCGCTGACGGCGGAAAGCTCCTGCCCGCCGATGGTCACATGCCCCGTGTAGCCGGACACGCGCCCGGTCAGCACGGCGGCAATCGTGGACTTGCCGCAGCCGCTCTCGCCCACCAGCGCAGTGAAACTGCCCTGCGGGAAGTCAAAATTTAAGCCATGCAGCGTTTCTTTTTCAGGCGCGTAGCCAAAGTGCAGGTCACGGCAGGCAATCGCGCAGTCCGCGCCGAGCTGGGCGGTCCTGGCGCTGCCCTCGGGCAGGTCCAACAGCTTGAAATTTTTGTCGCTGGCGGCCATGCCGTTCATGGCAACGTGGAAGTACGACCCCAGCGCGCGCATCGGCAGGAAGAAATCCGCCGACAGCAGAATGATGCAGAGCGCGCCCGACAGCGCCACACGGCCCGCGGCGAACTCCTTCGCGGCCACGATGATGCCCAGCGCCGCGCCGCCGTAGGCGATGACGTCCATGACGATGATAGAGTTGAGCTGCATCGTCAGCACCTTCATCGTCACCTTGCGGAAGTGCTCGGCCTCACGGTTCATGGCCGCGTGGCGGGCTCCGTCGGCCTGATAAATCTTGAGCGTGGTCAACCCTTGCAGGTTCTCCAAAAAGCTGTCTCCCAGCGCAGCGTATCGGCCCCAGTACTTGCCCAGCAGCTTTTTGGCAAATTTCTGCACAGCCACGATGGAAACCGGGATGAGCGGCACGCAGATCATCAGGATGACCGCCGCGTGCAGACTGACTGGGGCCAGCGCAATAAACAGCGTGACCGGTGTGATCATGGCGTAGAAAAACTGCGGCAGATACGCGCCGAAGTAGGTCTCGAGCTGCTCGACGCCCTCGCCTGCCAGCTGCAAAACCTCCGCGGTGGGCACGGCCTGGGTGTAGCTGCCGCCTAGGCGGAGCAGTTTTTCATAAATGGCGGCGCGCAGCGTTTTTTTGACGGTGCAGCTGGCGTTGTAGCTGGCCGACGCCGCGCCGCGCGTGCAGAAGAAGCGCACGATCAGCGCACCGAAAATGTACAGAAGTGCGGTGGGCAGGTCCGGCGTGCCGTCCAGCAGCCCTGCCAGTAAGCGGGACACGGCGAAGATCATCACGATGTTGGCCAGCAGCGCAAGGAATTGCAGCACAACATTCCACGCAATGTACCGTTTGGAGTCGCCCATCATCGAAATCAGGCGTTTGTTGATCATCATAAGCGGTTGTTCCTTTTTTACATAGTGCGGTAGAGGCTGGGCGTGCCCGAAAAATCACACCTTTTCCTGCGTGCGCAGCGGCAGGTAGCCTGCGTCGCGGATGGCCTTGCGGATGACCTCCTCGTCGGCGTCGGCCTTCGTCCAGACCATCACGTTCCGTGCGCTCAGGTTCACCTCGGCCAGCGTGTCGGGCAGGGTGTTCAATGCGTTTTCCACATGGCGCTGGCAGTTCTGGCAGGTCATGCCGTCCACGCCCATGACGAGGCGGTGCGGATAGTGGCTCTTGTTGGTGTCCGCCGCCCTGACCTTTTTAGCGGGGGCGTCATGCTCACCGCAGCAGCCGCCGCCGTGGCGCAGATGGTGGATAAAGCTGTAGATGCCGTAGCCGACGGCAGCCACCAGAATCAGAACAATAATGACGTTTTCCATAAAAAACCTCCCGGTTAGCGTTTTCTAATTTGACTTAGAATATACTAACTTCTGCTTTGCTTTTTGTCAAGAGGTATCTTTTTTGATACTGCCCGGCAGGGACTGCACATACCCGGCTCCTGTCGCGCAAACAAAGAAGGAGGGGCATCGCTGCCCCTCCCGGTATGGATGGATATGGAGAAAATCAGGCATTGGCCAGAGCGGTGCCAAGGGCTGCACAGGCAGTCTCGGCGTCGCCGTCGGGGGAGCCGTTGGCCATGACAGGCTCAACGACCAGACGGGCACCGGCGGCCTCGGCGTCCTCGGCCCAGGTGCGGATCCACTCGCCGTCACCCCAGCCGTAGGAGCCGAACAGGCCAACGGGTTTGCCGCTCAGAGAGCCGCGCAGATCCTGGTACATCGGCTCGAACTCGCTCTCCTCCAGCTGCTCGGCGCCCATGGCGGGGCAGCCCAGCGCAAAGCCGGTGTAGTCACCGGCGGAGGAAACGTTGAACTCGGAGGCGGTGAACTTGTCAACAGAAGCGCCGGCGGCGGTAGCTGCGTTGGCGACCAAATCGGCCATGGCCTCGGTGTTGCCGGTGCCGCTCCAATAGATAACTGCGATCTTGCTCATAAATAACTACTCCTTTTATAATTTTTATGGTGCATCGTCAGGCGGCCACTGTCAGCCGCCTGATCGGGGTGCCGTTGTAATAGCAGCGGGCGTAGATGCGCTCGCACTTCTTATAGCGGTCAAACTCTGCCTGCGCGGCGGTGGGATCGGTGTAGACCTTCCAATAGCCGCACGCGGTAAAGTTTTTGCCGCGGTTTTGGATGAACCCGATGACATCCGCCAGCGGGTAGCCCAGAAAAACGCCGATCTCATGCGGGAAATCTCCCTCACAGCAGAGCCTTTCGGCCAGTTGGTCCAGCAGCTCGTCTGCGGTGCCGGGGGTGTAGCCCTCCCCCGCCAGAAAGTCCAGCATGTGCGGCGCTGCCAACAGCCTGGCCACACGGGCCGGGCGGTATACATAGACCAGCACAGCCCCGGTGCGCGGGCACTGCCTAAGCACCCGCACCGTGACCCCGCGGGGCGACAGCTCGGCGTGCCAAGCGGCGGCCATGGCGGCGGCATCCTGCCCGGGCGCGGGCTGGTAGCGGAACAGGCTGGCAGGCTTGAGCCCCGCCAGTGTGGGGGCGCATAGGGTGGCCAGGTCGCAGGCAAAGCTGCGCGGGCGGGGGATGACACGCGATTGCTGCATGAGATGACTCCTTACCTCTACGATAGTTAGTAACTGCTAACCATAAAACCCATAAAACCGCCCAGCACGGGGAGAGAACCGCACCGGGCGGGCTATGGTTGTTCCGAAGGTCGGATACTTGCTGCGGTTAGCCTTAACTAACGCTAACAATATAGCATGTCAAACACGAACTGTCAAGGGGTTAAGCAAAAAAAGTGAGGAGATTGCGCTGCGTTAAAACTCTTAACGGACTTTTCGCATTATGCGCGTGCATCTGTTACCGCTCAATGTGTAGGAACGGATGTTATCTCCTCTCTAAACTTAGTAGTTGCTGCTCTTCAGCTCAAAATAGCTCTGCGGATGTGCGCACACCGGGCACTTGACCGGCGCGTGCTGACCGATATAGACGAACCCGCAGTTGCGGCACTGCCAGACCTGCTCGGTCTCGCGGGCGTAGACCTTGCCCGCCTCAATGTTGGCGGTCAGCGCTTTGTAGCGCTCCTCGTGGTCCTTCTCAATCGCGGCGACCATCGTGAACAGCGCGGCGATCTGGGTAAAGCCCTCCGCCTTCGCCTCGGCGGCCATGCGCGGGTACATCGAGGTGTGCTCCTCGTTCTCGCCCGCGGCGGCCATCTTCAGGCAGGTCAGCGTGTCGGGGATCTCGCCGTTTTCCATCAACAGCTTGAACCAGATCTTGGCGTGCTCCTTCTCGTTGTTGGCGGTCTCGGTGAAGATGGCGCTGATCTGCTCATAGCCCTCCTTCTTGGCCTTGGACGCGAAATAGGTGTATTTGTTCCGGGCCTGGCTCTCACCTGCGAAAGCCTCCCACAGGTTTTTCTCGGTCTTGCTGCCTCTGAGTTCCATAATGAATACCTCCATTGAAATAGGAATAAGTCTTATATTGACTTTATTATAGCATACAAACAGCCCCGGTCAAGTAAAAATTCGGAATGGAATCTTGGCGATTTTGCACAGACGGTTGACAAAGCATACATTTTAGTGTACTATCTGAATAAGATATATTCTTAAATCAGAAAAGGAGGTCTGCCCATGACCCGCCAACGCGCCCTGATTTTGGGTATCATGCGTGAAAAATGCCCGGAGCATCTGACCGCTGACGAAATTTTCAGCCATGCGCGGCAGGCCATGCCGCACATGGCGCGCGGCACTGTGTACCGCAATCTGAAATTGATGGAGCTGGACGGTGAGATCGGTCACCTGGAAATGCCCGACGGCCCGGACCGCTACGACGCCAACCCGACCCCCCACGGCCACCTGCTGTGTGACAGCTGCGGCGACCTGGCCGACATGCCGGTGGTGGGGCTGATCCGCGACATTGAGTCCGCCATCGGTACCGAGGTACGCGGCTACACGCTGACGATCCGCTACATCTGCCCGAAATGCCGCGCCAAAAACGCGCAGTGAGGTTCTGATTTATGGCAAAACAGCGTGACCCTGTAATAGATAGTATGCGCGGCATCGGCATTGTGCTTATGGTGCTGGGGCATTCGGGCTTTCCCGGGACGGACTTCATCTACCTGTTCCACATGGCCCTGTTTTTTATGCTGAGCGGCTGGCTTTTCAGCCTGCGCGGCGGGCCGGTGCACTTTATCAAGCGCAAAACCGTCACGCTCTGGCTGCCCTTTGTGCTGGCAAACACCGCCTTTACCGTGCTGAGCAACCTGCTTTTAAAGCTGAATATTTTGACGAGCGATGAGCGCATTTTGCAGCTTCCCGGCAATGCCGTCACAACGCCCGTGACAGTGAAGGATGTGATTGGCCGCACCGTGCACTGGTGCGTGTTTGACGGCGGCACCCAGCTGGGCGGCGCGATGTGGTTCATCCAAGCACTGTTTCAAGTATCTATTCTGTACGCTTTGGTGGAATTTATTCTGCAAAGGCTGCTGCATGGTGCCGATACGCTGCTGCCGCAGGGACTTTTTTCCGGCGTGCTGCTGTGGGTGGGCTGGCGCTGCGGGCTGGCCGGATGGAATGTGTGGGGGCTGGGCATTGCGGCCAGCTGCTACTGCCTGTTCTACCTGGGCACGGTCCTGCGGCGCACGACGCGGGAAAGCATACCGGCGTACCAGCGCGGTATTTTTGCCGCAGCGGCCTTTGCGGTGCTGCTGATTCTGGGGCGACTCGGCTCTGTGGGTCTGGCGGGCAATGGATACAGCAGCCCGATTTTCCTGCTGGCTGCCAGCCTGGCGGGCTGGGTGCTGGTGCGGGAGGCCGCGTGCCTGACCGCTCCCCTGCCCTGTGTCCGGGCGGCGCTGGCCTATTTGGGCCGTGCGACGATGCCGATTGTGATTTTACACTTTTTGAGCTTTAAGATCGTGACCTGGCTTGGCCTGCTGGCCACAGGCGGAGAGCCGTATCTTCTGGCCGCATTCCCGATTTACTTTACGGGCGGTGCTTGGTGGCTTGCCTACACCGCCGCGGGCCTGGTTCTGCCGCTGGCAGCAAATGCGGTGTACAAGAAAATAAAAAATACCGTCTTAGCGCATTGATGTAAAAAAAGAGCCCCGCGGGGCTCTTTTTTCTTGCCTCTCTCTGCGAGACAGACTCCCCCGATACGGGGGAGGTGGCGCTTGCGCCAGAGGGGCCAAGAAAATGCTTGATTTGTGACACATTCCCGCTCCCGTCGGCGTTATAAGGGTGAAAGGAGGCGAGCCGATGCAAAACGAACAGGATTTAGAAAAGCTCGTACATGCCCATACCGCTGCACTGCTGCGGTACTGCACCGGCCTGCTGGGGTGCGAGGCCGACGCACAGGATGCTGTGCAGAAAACCTTCATCAAGGCGTGGCAGCAGCGCCACACGCTGCGCCATGACGGCACCGACAACGAGCGCGCGTGGCTCTACCGCATCGCCTACCGCACCTCGCTGGACATGCTGCGGGCAACCAAACGCGCGGCGGCCTACCCCACCCCGGAGCCGTTGGAGCAGGACCCCGGCATCAGCGAAGAGCTGCGCGCGGCGCTGAACACGCTGGCCCCGCTGGATCGGGCCCTGATCTTAGAGCGTGTGCTGGACGGGCTGGATTACGCCGCACTGGCGTGCATTCACGGACGGCCCGCCGCCTATCTGCGCACACGCTACCACCGCGCCAAAAAGCAGCTGGCGCAGCGATTGAAGGAGGGGGAGCACTATGAAGTATGACCGCGAAGAAGCGTATTTGCACGAAAAGCTGACCGGCGGCCTGCACCCGGCAGGCGTTGACCTATGGCCCGCCGTGGCTGAGCACCTGCCCGACGCGCCCCCCGCACGGCACCCGCGCTGGAAGCTGGCAATCTGCCTGGCCGCGCCGCTGCTGATCGCCGCCGGAGTGCTGGCAGGCACGGCAGAGTTCACGAACCTGCGCGAAAACCCGCGCCCGTCCTTTGCGCCGGAGGCCAACACCGGGTACGCCATCACGTATGAGCGGCAGTATTTTGCGCTGGATGAGGATTTGCTGGCGGGAATGGTGGCAAACCATAATGGGGAGATGTCAGACGATGGCTGGCTGCCGATGAACGCCAAGATAAACGGCCAGCTGCACCCCACCGACGCGGACTACGCCGATTGGTACGCCCGGGCTGCACGCGGGTACGACAGCTGGGGGGAAATGACCGCCGCGACTGGTCTGCCGCTGGCGCAGAACACACTGCTGGATGAGGGAGATACAAGCACTTTCCCGTCGATTGCCATGTATCCGTCCGGCATGATCGACATACCGGAGGAATATGACGATGGCATGGCTTATACGCCGAAATTCCAGGAATATCCCGCCGGATTTATCCCCATCGGGCGCGGCGATACACCGGACAAGCTCTACCTGCGCACGGGTGTGCTTTTGGATAGTTACAATGTAGAAATCATGGCAGTTGCCTATCTTGGGGATGCGCCCAAGGAGATGGCAACGGATTTGTATTGGCAAAAAAGTGCCGGGTTGACGTGGCAATGTGAAAGCTACCCCATGGCCAACGGCAACACCGCGCTGATCCCCCACTGTACAAGCAACCCGAACTCGAGCCCCTACATCCAGTCCAGAGCCTACTTTGCGCAGGACGGCATTTTGTACCAAGTCTATTGCCGTCCCTATACGGATAGCCTTTGTTACAGTGCCTCGCAGGAGGACATCTGGGCAGAACTGAAAGTGGTTTTGGACGGATTCGCGTAACCTGTTGTAGGGGGCGGCGTCCCCGACGCCCCGCGGATGCCGTACACGTCCCGGGAGGGATAAATCCCTCCCCTACGCCCCTCTTTTCTGGGAGAATGTAGGGCGGGGTACCCTCACCCCGCCGCGGAGGGGGCAAGGCCCTGCCCTGCAAAGCAGCCTCAAAAGGGGGCTTTATAACCAAAAAGAGAGAAGAACCTTCGCCCTGCGCGAAAATTCTTCTCTCTTTTTTCTCTTTTATCTCTCCTCCAGCGGCACATACTCCCTTGTCTGCATGATGCTCTGGTAGGCCGGGCGGATGATCTTATCCACGTTGACAAGCTCCTCCATGCGGTGGGCGGACCAGCCGACGATACGCGCAACCGCAAAGATCGGGGTGTACAGCTCCACCGGGATGCCCAGCATATCATACACAAAGCCGGAGTAGAAGTCAACGTTCGTCGAGACGCCCTTATAAATATGGCGCTTCTCGGCAATGACCTGCGGGGCCAGCCGCTCGATGGTGTTGTAATACTCAAAGTCGCGGCTGCGGCCCTTGGCGTCGGCCAGCTGGTGGACAAAGCTCTTGAACACCACCGCGCGCGGGTCGCTCAGCGAGTAGACCGCATGGCCCATGCCGTAGATCAGGCCCTTCTGGTCGAACGCCTGGCGGTCCACAATGCGGCCCAGATAATCAGCCATGGCCTCCTCGTCCAGCGGGTCGGCGACGTGGGCGCGGATGTCGTCCATCATCTGCATGACTTTGATGTTCGCGCCGCCGTGCTTGGGGCCCTTCAGGCTGGAAAGCGCCGCCGCGATGACGGAGTAGGTGTCCGACCCGGACGAGGTGACGACGCGGGTCGTGAAGGTCGAGTTGTTGCCGCCGCCGTGCTCCATGTGCAGCAGCAGGGCAATGTCCAGCACGTGGGCCTCGAGGTCGGTGTACTTCTGGTCGGGGCGCAGCATCTTCAGCAGGTTTTCCGCCGTGGACAGGCTCGGGTCGGGGCGGTGGATGTACATGCTGCCGCCGCACTCATAGTAATTGTAGGCGTGGTAGCCGTAGACCGCCAGCATCGGGAAAACGCTGATGAGCTTGATGCACTGTTCCAGCTGGGTCTGCAGGTCGGTCTTGCCGATGTCGTCATCGTAGCTGGCCAGCGTCAGCACGCTGCGGGTCAGCGAGTTCATCAGGTCGTGACTGGGGGCCTTCATGATGACGTCGCGCACAAAGTTTGTCGGCAGGTCGCGGCATTTGGCAAGGCAGGCGGTGAAGCTCTCGAGCTGCTCTTTGTTCGGCAGGTCGCCGAGCAGCAGCAGATAGGCCGCGCCCTCAAACGCATAGCGCTTGCCGCGCAGACCGCGGATCAGGTCATAGACGTTGTAGCCGCGGTACCAGAGCTTGCCCTCGCAGGGAACCTTCTGGCCGTCGCGCTCCTCAAAGGCGTCGATGCGGGAGATGTTTGTGATGCCCGCCAGCACGCCCTTGCCGTTTTTGTCGCGCAGACCGCGCTTGATGTCGTATTGGGCAAACAGCGTGGGATCAATGCGGTTGTTGGTGACACATTCCTCGGTAAAAATGCGGGCTTCCTTTTCAATGGCTGCGTAGTCGCTCATGGTGACGGCCTCCCTTTCCCTTTTCTGTCCGTGTGTGGTAAACACTTTGTAGCAGCGGCGGGCTATTCTACAAATCGTATAACGTATAAGGCTATTATACACGGAAATTGGACAGTCTGTCAAACAAAGTTTTTGTGAACAAAATGACAAGGTTGTAGGGGCGGCGTCCTCGACGCCCCGCGGAGGGGTCAAGACCCCTCCCTACAAGGCCACAATAAAAGGGGCGACAAACAAAAAGGGAGAGGCTCTCCCTCTCCCATGAAACGTGATTATACTTTTACTCCGCCACCAGCACCGTCACGCTCGTCGGGGCCAGCTCCAACGCATCCCGGAAACAGGGGCCGAAGGGTGTCACACCGGCGTGGACGCCGTCGCTTAATTTGCGCCAGGTACCGGCGGGCAGGCTGGCCCACTGGCGGGTGCGCTCGGGGTTGTAGTAGACGGCCAGCTGACCCGCCGTGGCCGTGCCGTCGTTCTCCGGCACAAAGCCGATGAGCCAGCCCGGCAGCGCCAGAATAAACGGCTCCGGCTCCCCTGCCGCGCCGCTCAGCCGCGGATAGGCGCGGCGGATGGCCAGCATGCCGCGGTAAAACGCCGTCAGCGCTGCAAACTCCAGGCGGTGGGCGCGGGTCCAGTCCAGCCGGTTCGTGGCCAGCGGCCCCTTGTAGCTGTTGTGGTCGCCGTGCTTGGTGCGGCCCCACTCCTCGCCCGCCTGCATAAAGGGCAGACCCTGGCAGGTCAGGTAGATGCCCGCCGTCATGCGGTTCTGTGCCAGCAAATCGGCGTCGGGGTAGTCGTAATCGCCGCGGCGGCCCACGGCGGCCAGCTTGTCCCAGAGCGTGTAGTTGTCATGGGCGGAGACGTACTGCACGACCTGCCCGGCGCGCTTGGGCCAGAAGCCGTGTGCGCCGCTGCGCCACGCGCTGATCGAGTGCAGCACATCGTAGCCATGCTGCGGTGCGCCGTTGACATAGCCCGCGTTGGCCGCGTCAAAGACGTTGCCCTTGATGCAGTCCCGCGTGTCATCGCAGAAAAATCCGATGCGCTCATGCAGCGCGTCGAGGACGCGTTTGTCGGCGGGGCGTGCGCCGCCTTCAAAGTTCGTGCCGCCGCCCATCCAGGGCTCGCCGTACAGTAAAATGCTCTCGCCGCCGGGCAGACTGTCCAGCGCGGCGCGGATGGCGTTCATCGTGTCCACGTCTTCCAGCGCCATCAGGTCAAAGCGGAAACCGTCGATGTGATAGGCTGTGGCCCAGTACAGCACCGACTCGACCACGTATTTGCGCACCATCGGGCGCTCGCTGGCCAGGTCACAGCCGCAGCCGGAGCCGTTGGTCATCATGCCGTTGGGCCAGCGGCGGTTCCAGTAGCCGGGCACGGTGCGCTCCAGATTGCTCTCGCCGTGGTAGGTGTGGTTGTAGACGACGTCCATCACGACGCCCAGCCCCGCGCGGTGCAGCGCGGCGACCATGGCGCGGCACTCCTTGACGCGCACCTCGCCGTGGAACGGGTCGGTGGCAAAGCTGCCCTCGGGCACGTTGTAGTTCTGCGGGTCGTAGCCCCAGTTGTAGCCGCCGTCGGGGTGGGACTCATCCACCGTGGCGTAGTCGTAGATGGGCTGTAATTGCACATGGCTGATGCCCAGATTTTTCAGATAATTCAGGCAGGTCGGGTGTTCGCCGTCGTTGTCCAGTGTGGTGTCATCGGGCGTGAAGCCCATGAACTTGCCGCGCCACTCCGGTTTTACACCGCTGTGCCCGTCAGCGGAAAAGTCCGCCACATGCACCTCCCACACGCTGCGGGCGTGGGCCGGGATATCGGGGCGCCGGTCCTGCTCCCAGCCGTCGGGGGCGGCCTGTGTCAGGTCCACCACCATGCCGCGGGTGCCGTTGGCCCCGGCGCTGCGGGCGTAGGGGTCCACGACCTCATGCACGCGGCCATCCGGGAAGTAGATGCGGTAGATGTAATACGTCCCGTGCAGGTTGCCGGGCAGCACAATGGCCCAGACGCCGCCATCGCCGCGGCGCATTTCGTGTACGCCCAGCTCTTTCGCGCCCGGCTCGGCGTCGGTGCCGGTGGCATACAGGCAGACCACGACCCCGCAGGCAGTGGGAGCCCACAGCTTGAAGGTGGTTTCCTCCGCCGTTGAATTTGCGCCGAGGTCGCTGCCGTGGTAATAGGGCAGCTCACAGGCCTGATGCCAGTTCATGGGTGATCGCTCCTTACAAATAGTCTGCATTTATTGTAGCAGGTAGAGCGACAGTTTGCAAGGGAAACGTTTCAACGCCCAGCGGAAGCCTTTGCATCCGGTATCCCATGTAAAGAAGCCATACACAAGCAAAAATCCCCTGCCCGTGCGGACAGGGGATGCGGTTGCTTATAGAAGTGGATTACTCGCCCAGATGCCAGATGTCCTTGTTGTACTCGGCAATTGTGCGGTCACTGCTGAACAGGCCGGCCTTGGCAATGTTGATGACGCACTTCTTGCGCCAGCCCAGCGGGTCGCAGGCGTAGTCGCTCAGGGCCTGACCCTTGCGCACCACATAGGCGTTGAAGTCGGGCAGCGTCTGGAACCAGTCCTTCCAGACCAACTCGTCGTGCAGGCGGCGCAGGTTTTCCTCATGCCCGGCGGCCAGCATCTCCGGCCCGACGAGGAAATCGACGGCGCGGCGGATGTTGGGGTCACCCTCCACCCACTGGCTGGCCTGATAGTCGCCCATCTCATAGCGGTGGATGACCTGATCGGACGTCTGGCCGAAGATATAGATGTTCTCATCGCCGACCTGCTGACAGATCTCGACGTTCGCACCGTCCATCGTGCCCAGCGTCAGCGCACCGTTGAGCATGAACTTCATGTTGCCGGTGCCGGACGCCTCCTTGGAGGCCAGCGAGATCTGCTCCGACAGGTCGCAGGCGGGGATGAGCTTCTCAGCGGCGGTGACGTTGTAGTTTTCCACAAAGACAACCTGCAGATACTTCGACACAACCGGGTCCGCCGCAATGACCTTAGAGAGGGTCAGCAGGGCGTGGATGATGTCCTTGGCAATCGTGTACGCCGGGGCGGCCTTGGCACCGAAGATGCTGACCAGCGGCGTGGCGGGCAAATGCCCGGCCTTGATCTCATGATACTGGTGGATCAGGTAGAGCAGGTTCAGCTGCTGGCGCTTGTACTCATGCAGGCGCTTGGACTGGATGTCGAACATTGCATCCGGGTCAACGGTGATGTTCTGCGTGCGGTGCAGCCAGTCGGCCAGTGCGCGCTTGTTCTGCGCCTTGACGGCGGAGAACTGCTGCAAAATATCGACATTTTCCGTGTAGGGCAGCAGTTTTTCAAGCTCGGCGGCGTCCTTGCGGAAGCCGGAACCGATGAGCTTTTCGATCTCGGCGGTCAGTGCCGGGTCGCACTCCAGCAGCCAGCGGCGGAAGGTGATGCCGTTGGTCTTATTGTTGAATTTTTCGGGGTAGAGCTGGTAAAAGCCGTGCAGCTCGCTGTTTTTCAGGATCTCGGTGTGCAGATGGGCAACGCCGTTCGTCGAGTGGGTGAAGTGGATGTCCATGTGGGCCATGTGAACGCGGTCGTCCCCGTCGATGATGGCCAGACTCTCGTCGGTGGTGCGGGTGCGGGCCAGCGTGTCGAGCTTTTCAATGATGGGCATGAGCTGCGGCACGACGGCGTCCAGATAGGCGCGGGGCCACTTTTCGAGCGCCTCGGCCAGAATGGTGTGGTTCGTGTAGGCACAGGTCTTTGTGACGATCTCGACGGCCTCGTCAAAGTCGATGCCCTTCTCCCCCAGCAGGCGGATCAGCTCGGGGATAACCATGCTGGGGTGGGTGTCGTTGATCTGGATGGCGGCGTAGTCGGCCAGATCGTGGTAATCACAGCCGCGGGCGGCGCACTCGGCCAGAATCAGCTGGGCCCCGGCGGAAACCATCAGGTACTGCTGGTAGACGCGCAGACGGCGTCCGGCCTCGTCGGAGTCATCGGGATACAGGAAAAGCGTCAGGTTTTTGTCGATGTCGGTCTTGTCGAACGTGATGCCGTCGTGGACGATGCTCTCATCAATGGTGTCGAGATCGAACAGATTCAGCGTGTTCGTGCGGCCCTCGTAGCCCGTGACGGCCAGCTTGTACAGACGGGCGCTGTAGGTCTTGCCGGCCAGCTCGACGGGATAGACCGTATCCGTTTTTTCCGCCCAGGAGTGGGCGGTCAGCCACGGGTCGGGCAGCTCATTCTGGACGCCGTCCTTGAAGGACTGGTGGAACAGGCCGAAGTGATACCGCAGGCCGACACCGTCGCCGGGCAGGTTCAGTGTGGCGAGGGAGTCAAGGAAACAGGCGGCCAGACGGCCCAGCCCGCCGTTGCCAAGGCTGGGCTCCGGCTCGACCTCCTCAATATCGGACAGGTTTTTCCCGGCAGCGGCCAGCGCGGCGCGGGTGTCGTCGTACAGCCCTAAATTGATAAGGTTGTTGGACAGCAGCTTGCCGATCAGAAACTCGGCGCTGATATAGTAGAGCTTGCGGCCCGTGACGGGACGGACGCGGGCGGCGCTCTGTTCGCGGACGATGTCCAGCAGGGCCAGATAGATTTCCTGATCCGTGCAGGCGGTCAGGGGCTTGTTGGTTCTGGCTTCCATCGCAGCAGTCATATTCATAAGAGGTTCCCTCCATTCGTGTATGAGCTTCTTGGATACAACTTGGTTATACCACACAAAACGTGCATCTGACTTGCAAAATACCCGCAACTTATGGTACAATACTATCATGCGAGGTGAAAATATGGCGAAACAAGAGCGTTTACGCGAAGCAAAGCAACACGGGGCCGCGTGGTTCCCGTTCAATATCTACCCGTGCACGATCCCGAAGGACTTCCCGCAGGTGGCGCTGCACTGGCAGGACAGTATGGAGCTGGTCTTTGTCAAAAAAGGGCGCGGCATCGTGCAGGCCGGGCTGACGACCTACACGGCACAGGCGGGCGACATTTACGTGTTTGCCCCCGGCGTACTGCACGCCCTGCGCCAGCTGCCCGGTGAGGCAATGGAATATGAAAACATCATCTTTGAGCTGGAGCTGCTGGGCGGCGCCGGTGACATCTGTGCCGAGAAGTACCTGCTGCCGCTGCAGAGCGGACGTCTGGCTCTGCCCATGCGCCTTGGCCCGGAAGACTGGGGCTACAACTGGGCAGTGCGGTGCCTGCATGCGGCGGAGGAATTCAACAAGATCAAAGACGTGGGATATGAACTCTGTATAAAGGGCGAGCTGCTGCTGTTTCTGGCGGCGCTGGTGGGCCGCACCGGAGACCTGCCCCCTGCCGATACCCCCGATACCCGGCGGCTGAAAACCGTGGTACAGCTTGTGAATGAGGGCTACGCGGGGGCGCTGCATGTGACCGACGCAGCGGCGGCCTGCGGATGCAGCCCCAGCCATTTTATGCGCTGGTTCAAGAAAATGACCGGCCAGGGCTTTACCGAATACCTGAACGAGCAACGCCTGAACGCCGCCGCCGATGCCCTGCGCAGCGGCAGCGACACCGTGCTGGCGATTGCGGAGCAATGCGGGTTTGAGAATTTGTCCTACTTCAACCGGCTGTTCAAAAAGCGGTACGGGATGACGCCGCGGGAATACAGGGGGAGAAAATAAAAAAGCCTTCCCCCGAGGGGGAAGGTGGCCCGAAGGGCCGGATGAGGAGCGAGTCTGCGGCGAAATCCCGTGAACGGGTGGCTGCGGGCGCTTTGCCCTCATCAGTCCGCTTCGCGGACAGCTTCCCCCGCGGGGGAAGCCTGAAATTATGCCTTTTTGCTGTAATCCCGTGCGCCGTAAATCGCCGTGCCGACGCGGACGATGGTCGCGCCCTCGGCGATGGCGGCGGCGTAGTCGTGGCTCATGCCCATGGACAGAATGTCCATCTGTGCCCGGTCATAATGCCGGGCGTCGGCTCTGGCCAAAAGCTCCCGCATCTGTGCAAAAAAGCGGCGGGTCTCGGTGTCGTCGGCGTCGGCGGGCGGGATCGCCATCAGGCCGCGCAGACGGATGCGCTCCCTGGCGGCGGCAGCCTCCAAAAGCGGGAACAGGCTGTCGGCGTCCACGCCGCTCTTGCTGGCCTCCTCGCCGATGTTGATCTCGACGAGAATGTCCTGCACCAGCCCCAGACGGGCCGCGGCGGCATCGATTTTATCCAAAAGGCGCGTGCTGTCCACGCTCTGGATCAGCGCGGCGCGGCCTACGACCTTGTTGACCTTGTTCGTCTGTAAATGCCCGATGAAGTGCCCGGGCTTGCCGTTGTAGGCGTTCGCGTCGGTCTTTTCGACCAGCTCCTGCACATGGTTTTCACCGAAAAGGTCAATGGGCAGGTCGGCGCTGTAGCGCACCTCCTCCACCGTGCGGGTCTTGCAGGCGGCGCAAAGGCGCACCTCTGCCGGGTCGCGGCCTGCGGCCTTGGCGGCAGCGGCCATCGTCTCACGGATCTTCGCGACGGCCTCGGCCATCTGCTGCTTCTGGGCTTCGGGAATCATCGCACTTCCTCCTGACTGTAAACGGCGCGGGAACCGCCGATGAACGGCGGACGGGTGCGGGCGCAGAGCAGAATTGCCTGCCCGATGTGGTCCATCGACAAGCGCACCGGCACAGCCACGCGGCGCAGGTGCATACCGATCAGCGTGCCGCCGATGTCCATGCCCGCGGCGGCCCTGACCTCCTCCACAAGGACGGGGTCGTTAAAGCGCTGCCAGCAGTTCGTGGCCCAGCTGCCGCCCGCGTGGGGCTGCGGAATGGCCGAGACGATCTGATAGCCGTTGGCCTTCGCGGCCTCGCGCTCAATGACGATAGAACGGTTCAGATGCTCACAGCACTGGGCGGCCAGATAGACGCCCTGCTCCTGCAATGGCGGCAGCACGCCCGCCAGCACGGCAGCGGCAGCCTCCATGCTGGAATCCTTGCCGATGCGCCCGCCCATGATCTCGCTGCTGGAGCAGCCGACCACAAAAATATCCCCGGTCTCAAGATGCGCAGCCTGCAGCAGTTCTTCCGCAGCCTGCCGCGCCTGCGCCGTAAGTTTTGCATAATCCACAGGTAATGCCCCCTTTGGTTACTATTATAGCAGGGGTGTCAATAAAAGAAAAGCCTTCCCCCGCGGGGGAAGGTGGCCCGCAGGGCCGGATGAGGGCGACCCTGCGGATGCTGCTCATAAATGGGTGGCTGCGGGAGCTTTGCACTCGACCATCCCAGATTCAAAAAGAATTTCCCCTTGCAAAGTAAAATTCTCCGCTGCTGTACATCTTGGTAGACAATTTATCTCTGCTTCATCATACGAGACATGCGCTGTAACCGCCGCATTACCCACAAGAATAATCAACAGGATACAGAAAGCGAACACGTAGATTACACGGTCACAAAAATCCCAAAGCGTTTCACTTGACAAAATCCTCCCGCATGGGGGTGAAGATATCCAGCAGGATGCCCGCTTCGGTGCAGACGCAGCCATGCTCCACGCCGTCCTCCTTGAGGATGGTGTCGCCCTTGTGGACGGTACGGGTCACACCGTCCACTGTGAACTCGAAGGCACCGGAGACCACATAGGTGATCTGGGTGTGGGGGTGGTGGTGCAGTGCGCCGACCGCGCCCTTTTCAAAGGTGTTCTCCACGCACATCAGGCCGTCTGTATAGGCCAGCACCCGGCGGGTGACGCCCGCGCCTGCGGGCTGCGGCAGAGTGTCCTCATGCAGGACCCAGCGCTGTTTCTTTTCCGGCAGTTTCATAAACGTTCCTTCTTTCCCGGCCCCGCTGCGGGGCCGTTTTCTATTTCCATTATAAAAAGGCAGAACCCGTTTGGCAAGAGTTCCGCCTTTGTTTACAACTATAGCAATTCAACTTTTTAATGCAACAGCAACAACGTTGAATTGCATATCGCAAATATGCTGTTTGAATGTTGCGCTAATTTCTTGACTTGCGATAGAACCAACCTGCGTCAATTTGTCAAGCCGTCACATCCTCAAACTGACTGTTGTACAAATCGGCATAGAACCCGCCGGCTTCGATCAGCTCGTCGTGGGTGCCCTGCTCGACAATGTCGCCCTCGCGCATGACCAGGATCAAATCGGCATCGCGGATGGTGGACAGGCGGTGCGCGATGACGAAGCTCGTGCGGCCCTGCATCAGGCGGTCCATAGCCGTCTGGATGCGCTGCTCGGTGCGGGTGTCAACGCTCGATGTCGCCTCATCGAGGATCAGGATGCGGTTGTCCGCCAAAATCGTGCGGGCAATCGTCAAAAGCTGCTTCTGGCCTTGGCTGACGTTGGAGGCGTCCTCGTTCAGCTCCATCTGGTAGCCGCCGGGCAGCGTGCGGATAAAGTGGTCGGCGTTTGCAGCCTTCGCGGCGGCAACGACCTCCTCGTCCGTGGCATCCAGACGGCCATAGCGGATGTTCTCCATGATCGTGCCCTTGAACAGCCAGGTATCCTGCAGCACCATGCCGAAGCCCTCGCGCAGGTCGCTGCGGTCAAAGTCCCTGACGTTGTGGCCGTTCAGCAAAATTTCGCCGGAATCCACATCATAGAACCGCATGAGCAGCTTGACCATTGTGGTCTTGCCCGCGCCGGTGGGGCCGACGATGGCGACCTTCTGGCCGGGCTTGACATTGCAGCTGAAATTGTGGATGACGGTCTTTTCCGGTGTGTAGCCGAACTTTACATGGTCAAACGTGACCTGACCGTCGATGCAGGCGGGGTCGGCGCGGCGGGCGGGGTCTGCCAGCTGGTCCTCCTCGGGCTCGTTCAAAAATTCAAAGACGCGCTCGGCGGCGGCGGTCATGCTTTGCAGCATGTTGGACACCTGCGCCAGTTGCTGGATGGGCTGGGTGAAGTTCTTGACGTACTGGATGAACGCCTGAATATCGCCGATGGTGATGGCGCCCGCTGCGGCAAAAATGCTGCCGACGATGGCAACGGCCACATAGCCCAGGTTGCCCACAAAGTTCATGATGGGCTGCATCAGGCCGGACAAAAACTGCGATTTCCACGCGGATTCGTACAGCTTATCGTTCGCGGCGTTGAAGTCGTCCAGCACGGCGGCCTCGCGGTTGAACGCCTTGATGACGTTGTGGCCGGAGTAGACCTCCTCGACCTGACCGTTGACAACGCCCAGCGTCGCCTGCTGCGCCTTGAAATACTTCTGGCTGAACTTGACGACCACCAGCACCAGCGCCAGCGAGACCGGCAGGATCAGCAGGGCGATCAGCGTCATTTTAGGGCTGATGGACAGCATCATGATGAGCACGCCGACCATCGTTGCAACGCTGGTGATCAGCTGTGTCACGCTCTGGTTCAGGCTCTGGCCCAGCGTATCCACGTCGTTTGTGATGCGGGACAGCACCTCGCCGACGGTGCGCTTTTCAAAGTAGGCCAGCGGCAGGCGGTTGATCTTTTTGCTGATCTGGTCGCGGAAGTCGTAGCAGACCTTCTGCGACAGGCCGGACATGAGCCAGCCCTGAATGAAGCTGAACGCTGCGGACAGCAGGTACATGCCCAGCAGGAACAGCAGCACTTTGCCGATGTAGGCAAAGTCGATGCCGCCCACGCCGCGCAGCTTGGCGATCCAGCCGGTGGCCAGCGCCGTGGTGGCCTTGGCCAGGATCTTCGGCCCTGCAATGTTGAAAATGGTTGACAGAACAGCAAAAACAATGACGACGACCAGCGACAGCTTATACTTGCTCATGGCGGCCAGCAGCTGGCGCAGCGTGCCCTTGAAGTCCTTGGCGCGCTCCGTCGTCATGCGTCCGGGTCTTGGCATATCACTCACCCTCCTTCTGCAAATTCAGTTCCTTCTGGCTCAGCTGGCTGCGCGCAATTTCCTGATACGCGGGGCAGCTTTCCATCAGCTGGGCATGGGTGCCCTTGCCGACGATGCGGCCCTCATCCAGCACCAGGATCTGGTTCGCGTGCAGCACGGTGGAGATGCGCTGCGCCACGATGATGACCGTGGCGTTGTCGGTTTTGGCCTTCAGCGCACGGCGCAGCGCCACGTCGGTCTTGTAGTCCAGCGCCGAGAAGCTGTCGTCAAACAGATAGATCTGCGGGTGCTTGGCAATGGCGCGGGCAATCGAAAGCCGCTGCTTCTGCCCGCCGGAGACGTTGCTGCCGCCCTGGGCAATCGGGCTGTCGAAGCCCTCGGGCTTGGCGGAGATGAACTCCGTGGCCTGGGCGATCTCGGCGGCCTGCGCTGCGTCGGCGTCGGTGATGTGATCGCCGCCGAACTTCAGGTTGGATGTGATCGTGCCGCTGAACAGCACGCCCTTTTGCGGCACATAGCCCAGCTCGTCGTGCAGCTGCGCCTGGGTCATCTCGCGCACGTCAACGCCGTCGATCGTCACGCTGCCCTCGGTCACATCGTAGAACCGCGGGATCAGGTTGAGCAGCGTAGATTTGCCGCAGCCTGTGGAGCCAATGATGGCCGTTGTCTCGCCGGGTCTGGCCGTGAAGCTGATGTGCTCGAGCGCGTCCTCGTCGGAGCCGGGATAGCGGAAGCTGACGTCATGGAACGCCACAACGCCGTGGGTGCCGTCCGCGGGCAGTGCCTTGGGCACAGCGGGGTCATGGATGGTCGAGGGGGTCTTGATGACCTCGTCAATGCGGTCCGCAGCCACACCGGCGCGGGGCAGCATGACGGCGACCATCGAGAGCATGAGGAACGACATGACGATCTGCATCGTGTAGGTGATGAACGCGATCATCTCACCCACCTGCATGTTGCCCAGATCCATCGCCTTGCCGCCGAACCAGACGATGAGCAGGCTCGTGCCGTTCATGATGAGCGTCATAAACGGCATCATGGCGACCATTGTGCGGTTGGTGAACAGCTGGGTCTTCATCAGGTCGGTGTTGGCCCTGTCAAAGCGCTTTTCCTCAAATGCCTCGCGGCTGAACGCGCGGATGGGCATAATGCCGGTCAGGATTTCGCGGCTGACAAGGTTCAGCCGGTCCACCAGGACTTGCATCTGCTTGAATTTCGGCATGGCTACGTTCATCAAAACGGCGATGAGCGCCAGCAGTGCGGCCACGGCCACAAAGATGATCCATTCCAGCCCCGTGTTGCCGCTGGCAACGTGCATAATGCCGCCGATGCCCAAAATGGGCGCGTAGGCCACCATGCGCAGCAGGATCACGCAGACGAACTGCACCTGCTGGATGTCGTTCGTGGTGCGGGTAATCAGCGAAGCAGTGGAAAATTTTTCGATTTCGGCGTTGGAGTAGCCGACGACGGTCCTGAACACGTCGCGGCGCAGGTCACGGCCAATGGCGGCGGAGACGCGGGACGCGATAAAGCCTACGGCGACGGCCACGGCAACCATGAGCAGCGTTAAAGCCAGCATCTGACCGCCCGTGCGCAGCAGATAGGACATTTGCACGTCATGGGCAATGCCCTGAGCGTCATATTCCAGCGCGACGAGCAGCATGGCCTGGCTGGACAGGCTGTCGGCGACGGTCTCGTCCAGCTGGGCGAGACCGTCCGTCAGTTGGCTCTGCAGCATTTCCCGTGCGCCGGGGGCCTGGGACGCGGCGGCCAGCTGCGTGGCGACGGCGTCGAGGTCATAGGCCGTGGGGGCCACGGTGTCGGTGGTACCGGCGGCAGTGGCGGCATTCTTCGCCGCGGCCATGTACAGCACAACGTCCGGCGTTGTGAACGCATTTTCCAGCGCGGCGGTGTCCGCGTCCGGGTTCAGTGTGCGCATACCGTCCGCGTCGGGGTCGGAGTAGGCTTCGTCCGCCAGTGCGGCGTCGTCCTCGGACATGAGCAGCTCGAGCGCCTGCAGCGTTGTGCTGCGGACGGTGTCGGGCACGGGACTTTCAATGCCGCCCTGCTGGATGCCGGTGTCCACAATTTTGCTTGTGTAGTCGGGCAGACTTAAATCGCAGTATGCCTGCACGATGAGCAGCGCAACGACGGCCAGGCAGGCCGCCCAGTGCCGCCCCAGCTGCTTAAAAATTTTCGTCATGCGGGGGTTCTCCTTTCAAATCGGTTTTCATAGCGGCGTTCTCGGCCTCGATGGCGGCGAGCAGAGCGTCCTTTACGGCGTTGGCCTGCGCCAGCTGCTCCGGGGTCAGCCGCGCCATGATGCGGGCAAAGTAGTCGTTCATGGCCTGCTCATTGGCTTTGCGGGCGCGCTCCCCTGCCGGGGTGATGCGCACCAGCGTCTTGCGGCGGTCCTTGGGGTCTGTCTCGCGGACGATGTGGCCGTCCTGCTCCATCTGACGCAGCCCGCGGGAAATCGCCGGCATAGGCTGGTGCATCTGCCGCGCAATGTCCGAGACATAGATCGCGCCATCGCGGCCGTGCTGCTCAATGAGATTGTACAGACTTTGCAGCATGCCATAGCGGCATTTGGGCTGCCCGGCCAGTGCCATGCGCATCCCGCGCCTGGACAGTGTGTGCAGCCGCGCCACAAAGCGGAACACCCCGCTCAGATAAGGGGTTTCAGTGCCCATTGGTGAACACCTCCTGTTAATAGTTGACTTATGTTAATTATTAAAGCACGATAATAATACACCCTCCTGCACCGCGGTGCAAGAGGGTGTAAGGAAGTTTTAAGATTTGTTCATAAAGTGGGGAGGCTTTAGGCTTATTCCTTCACACACGCAAGATTGCTCAGCGTCACACCCTTGCACAGCCCCAGCGGCAGGGCGACGGACGGCTTGGTGATGGTAATATCCTTAAAGACAATGTCCTCGACCTCATAGCCCGGCTTGTCAAAGCCCGCGATCTCGATCGGGGCGGCATCGTGCCGGCTGCGGTCATGGTCCAGCACCTCGGCGGTCAGGGTCAGACGCTCAAAGAAGCAGTGCTCGAGCTTCGGCGGGGCACCGGCGGGCAGACCGTCGTCATTGTACGGTACGCTGTGCAGCATGACGCGGGGCGTGATGCAGTCCCGCACGGTCACGCCGCGCACATAGCCGCCGCGCTTGGGCGTGGTCTTGATCTCAATGCCGGACAGCGAGTTTGCCAGATCGCAGTCCCAGATCTGCACGTCCTCCACGCCGCCGCTCATCTCGCTGCCGATGCAGATGCCGTGGCCGCAGTCGCTGCGGCAGTCAAACACCCGGATATGCGCGCAGGGACGGTTGATTTCGTTGCCCTCGGGGTTCTTGCCGCTCTTGATGGCGACAGCGTCGTCCCCCGTGGAGAACTCCGACGCAAACAGCGTGCAGTTCGTCGAGGAGTCAGGGTCCCAGCCGTCGCCGTTCCAGACGCCCTCGGACACAAAGGTGCAGTGGTCGGTCTGGATGTCGTCGCAGTAGATCATGTGGACGTTCCAGGACGGGCCGTTTTTCAGCGTGATACCGCTGATCCAGACGTTCTCACAGTTGCTTAAATTGATAAGTCGCGGGCGGACGCGGCCCGGGATCGTGTCGCTGTTCTCGCAGCTTTCGACGAGTTCCCGGTTGTCGTCCAGAAAGCTCTTGATGCGGGCGCGCTCGTCCTCGATGATTTTGCGGGCCAGCTCCTGCCCGCCGCCGCAGATCGTGCCCCTGCCGCGGATGATGATATTGTGGCAGTTCGGGCCGGTCTTGTGGTTCATGTCGCCCGCGTTCAAAAGGCTTGAGTAGCAGCGCATCTCGGTGCCCTCAAACCGGCTGGGGATGCGGGGCGAATAGTCGTGAATGTTCGTTGTGCCCTGCAGGACCGCGCCCTTGGCCAGATAAATTTCCAGATCGCTGTGCAGCCGCAGTGCGCCGGTCAGGAAATCGCCCGCCGGCACGTACAGAATATCGTCCGCGCCGCAGTCGTTGATGGCCCGCTGTAAATTGTCGGTGTTCAGGATATGGCCGTCGCCCTTGCAGAAGTAGGGCGCGGCGGTAATGTCGATGCGGCGTTTTTCCCTGCCGAACTGCAGCGTGGCCGAGCCAATGCAGTAGCTGCCGCTGACCACGTCCACCCGGAAGGCACTGCCGTAGCTCAGCCCCTCTATCGTAAAATGGGTGCGGTCTGTGCGGCCAATGGCCTCGCCGTTCAGGGAGACCGTGTATTCCGCCCCGCTGGGCGCGGCGGCGGGTTTATCCCAGTACAGCACCGCGTAATCTTCGGTGCAGCGTATATTCAAATTGCCTTGTTTCATGGTGACGTCCTTTGGTTATGGAGAGTTTGCTCTTTCTTACATATTGTACCACAGTGTGCGCGTTTATCCAAGACTTGGGGGTGACAAAATACGCGGGCTGAAATGCTGCAGGTTTTTACACTTTGCAAGGTTGACATTTATAATCACATCTGCATAGTGGGGATATAGAGAAGTAGGGGCCGGGCATGCCCGGCCCGCGGCTTTGCCCATAGAACTCGTTTACGGGCGAGAGAGGAACGATACATGTTAAACCTGTTTTCACGCACGCAATTACTGCTCGGCAAGGAGGGCATGGACCGGCTGTTTTGCTTTTGTGCGGGATGTATGGTACAATAGGGAAACACTGTAGGGGCCGGGCATGCCCGGCCCGCGGCCTGCCCATAAGCAGGCGTCCCCCGTGAAGCTGCGGGCCGCACATGTGCGGCCCCTACTGCGCGGCAATTTATACTGCACGAAAGGAGCTGCCATGGACAAGGCTATATTTGAAACGGCCCATCTGGTGGCCCTGAACGACCAGCAGCGCGCGGCGGTGGAGGCGGTCAACGGCCCGGTGCTGCTGTTGGCGGTGCCGGGCAGCGGCAAAACCACCGTGCTCATCACCCGGCTGGGCTATATGACCGAGGTCTGCGGCATTGCGCCGGAAGCCATCCTGACAATGACCTACACCGTCGCCGCCACGCAGGAGATGCGCGCCCGGTTCGCGGCGCGGTTCGGCGGCGAATTGGCCGCACGGCTGGAGTTCCGCACCATCAACGGTGTGGCGGCGCGCATCATCGCGCTGTACAGCCGCATGTATGGCCGTACCCCGCCGGAGCTCCTCCGCAATGAGAGCGAGACCACGCCGCTGCTCATGCGGCTATGGCAGGACACAAACCACGAGTACCCCGCCGAGAGCACGGTCAAGGATCTGCGCACGGCCATCACCTACATTAAAAATATGTGCCTGACCGACGCGGAATTGGACGAACTGGAAACCGACATTGAGAATCTGCCCGACCTGTACCGCGGCTACCAGAAGGCGCTGAAGGCCGCGCACAAAATGGACTACGACGACCAGCTCTGCTTTGCGCTGCAAATCCTGCGCGGTGCGCCCGCGGTTGCGGCGGCGTTCCGCAAGCGGTACAAGTATTTCTGCGTCGATGAGTCGCAGGATACGTCCAAGGTACAGCATGAAATTATCCGCGTGCTGGCGCAGGAAAGCGGCAATATCTTTATGGTCGGCGACGAGGACCAGAGCATTTACGGTTTCCGCGCCGCCTACCCCCAGGCGCTGATGGACTTTGAAAAGACCTATCCCGGCGCACAGATTTTGCTGATGGAGCAGAACTATCGCTCCACAGAGCCGATTCTGGAGGCTGCCAACCGCTTTGTGGCGCGCAACCGCTATCGCCGCCCCAAGACCATCGCACCGACGCAGGGCCCCGGCGCACCGCTGCAGATCGTCACCGTGCCGCGCCGCGCCGACCAGCTGCCATTCTTGTTTGAGACGGCGCGGCACTGCGATACCGGGACGGCGGTGCTGTTCCGCAACCACGAGAGCGCACTGCCCATCATCGACCTGTGCGAGCGGCGGGGCATCCCCTACGCCTGCAAGGCGGTGGACCAGACCTTTTTTACCAACAAGATCGTCCGCGATGTGACCGACATTTTCACGCTGGCCGCACACCCCGCGGATGGGGAAACTTTTCTGCGCTGCTACTACAAATTCGGCGTGCCCGTCACCCGCGCACAGGCGCTGTTTGCCTGCAATCAGGCGCGGCAGTACGGGCAGGGCTGCTGGACGGCCCTGCTGAATGAGGACAGCATCCGTCCGCGCACCCGCGCCGCCATGGCTGACGTGGCGGACGGTCTGGCGCGTCTGCCCAAAATGGCCGCGGACGATGCGGTGCGGTTCCTGGCCGACCAGCTGGGCTACGGAAAATATCTGGACAAAAACGGCATGGACCGCACGAAGCTGGCCGTGCTGGAAATGCTCGGCGCACAGGAGCCGACGCCGCGGCACCTGCTGCGGCGGCTGGAAAAGCTGCGCAGCATCATACAAAACCATGAAAATCCGCCCGGGTGCAGGTTTTTGCTTTCGACGATCCACTCGGCCAAGGGGCTGGAATATGACCGGGTCATTTTGTTGGATGTGCTGGACGGAATTCTGCCCGCTAAGCCGGAGCTGTGCTGCCGCACGCCCGGTGAGACACAGCAGTATGAGGAGGACCGGCGGCTGTTTTACGTGGCCATGACCCGCGCGCGGCAGCAGTTGGTGCTGTTTGACTGCGCGGCGGAGCGCTCGACCTTTGTGGATGAGGTGCTGTCCGGTCTGCCCGGCCACCGCAAACGCCACGACGCCGAGCCCGCGGGCCGCCGCACACCCCCGCCCGCGGCACGCGCCCCGCTGCCGCCTGTGGATGTGGACAGCATCACCGCCGTTGGTGCCCATGTGCGGCATGCCGTCTTTGGCCCCGGCACCGTGGAAAGCGTTGCGGGGCGCCGCGTGACCGTGCGCTTTACGGCAGGTCCGCGCACACTGGACGCCCAGGTCGTCGCGGAGCGGCACCTGATGTGGGCGGAGTGAAAAGCTCTTGCCTCCCTCTGCGAGACAGACTCCCCCGATACGGGGGAGGTGGCGCTTGCGC
>OJRN01000214.1_pt1 | contig 34066 bp, 37 predicted proteins | sample 1599211 | NCBI WGS metagenome assembly OJRN01 (sample SAMN03922532, study PRJEB24848) | human gut metagenome | isolation source: stool sample | host: Homo sapiens | place: Germany | collected 2010-05
AAGAGCTTATGTGGCAGCAAGAGGAGCAAAGATACTGAGTTATAGTATTACTATAGATGGATATGATAGTATGAGTTCTGTAATGTGTACTCAAGATGAAGTTGATCCGGGAACAGAAAAAGCAAGGAAAGAACTTGAAGAAAGACTCGTGAAAAGGAAAGCAGAAAAGAAAGAGACAGAGGAAAGACTGGAAAAACAGCGTGCCGAAAAACAGGAGCAGGAAGAACGGCAATATAATCTGAAAATTGATGGAAAAGATGTAACTGACCTGACAGGAAAAATGGTGGAATTGCTAGGTACTTCAACTTCTATAGGAGTGATGGAAAATGGAGTTTCGACATTTGATGTGCTGGCATAGGAACTTTGATATGAAACCGTAAGGTGTGCAATTAAAATAATGACTTATGCTAGAACATAAAATAGACAAAAATAAATTTGCAATGTGGAAACAGACAGGGAGGCTGTTTTATGTCAAGGATAACGGATTATGCTTTTTTATTTCAGAAATCATTTGGAACATCAGGAGTAAATGCAATAGGTAGTTTTCAGTTGTCACAGCTTAATAGCAGTTCTGTTCAATCACAGCTAAAAGCTGCTGGAATTAATACGAACAGTAAACAGTATAAAGCAGCTATTAAGAAGATGATGTCTGCCGGAAATGGTGCGATGTATGGCAATATTCAGGGAATAAAAAATCTGATGAGTCATTATGATAAGGATGGAGATTATATTAATCCTGTAAATGGATTGGCAGGACTTTTGGTGACAGATGACAACGAGAATTCGAGAAGAAGGATCATATCAATTCCGGATAGCAGCAAAGAAGAAATGTATGAACTGACAAAAAAAGAATTTCTGCGTGAAAATGGTGTATGCAATGGTGATACAACAAAACGAACAGATGTGTATAACAATTTGTATCGCAAAATGTCCAAAAAGGACAGGCTGGCTGCCGGGTACACCCTTGAAAAATATGAGAGAATTTACAGACAGGCTTTTTATGATGCCGCAAAAAAGGCTGATCCTAACTGGGAAATTGGTAAGCCAATCAAAGCTGGAGCACTTGATGATGTTACAAGAGAGACTGCAGAGACAGGAAAATCCCCTGCACAGGCAACACTTGATACTAAAATCTAAAGCGTATAAACTATTCTTTTTGAGAAACAAAGGTAATCAGCTATATTGAATTAACAGATGGTATAAAAGTAATGGAAGGCTCTCTTATGAAAATAGAAGCAATTTCATAAAATCTTACTTACACACTTGACAATATCCCTCTGAGGAAACAGATGAAAAAGATATTACAGAGAATCGGACTGCTGGCAGCGGCGGTGCTGCTGCTGTGGGGTTGGCAGGGGATGAATGCTAAGGCGGACGATTATACGGGAAACTGGACAGTTGATAGAACCGGATTAAAAAACTGTCATATAATGCTAAGTACTATGATAGATAGTAAAATGTATGATTGTTTTTCTATATACCCGGGAGATGACAGTTATAATGGAAAAGAATATTGGTTTTTGACAGCACCGAAAGTTGTATATTCTACGGATGATGTTAATGAAATAGAAGCAAGTGCAACCTATGACAGCGTTCAACAATGTTATTATTATCGGCTTCCAAATCATGGAACAGGTAAAATAGTTATGACAGGTGAAGCAGTCAATCTGGAATTTCATTCTAGCTTGTCGGAACCGGCACAGTTGGTTTCAAATGATGAGAAATCTTATTTTTTGTATGATTTAAAAATAAATTCATATTATGATTTTTCTAAAGTAAATGTTTCATTTAATTTCTATGATGGAGCGGGTTACCGTGCAGATGACATTTTTGATGCAAAAATCATAAATTATAGTGAAGATAACAGAACTGCAACAGTGAAGATTAGCTATAAAACAGAAAACTGTGCCAAAGTGGCGGGATATAAGGTGTATGCAAAAGCAGTATATGATGATCCACAAGGGGATGAACATAGGAAAACAGATATAATGTCGTTTAATGTTGGCACAGTTGATCGGACAATCTCCAGTCTGGACATGGTAGTCACCCCACCGGTAGCCGGACAGCCCTTACCTAAAAAATGGCAGATTAATACGGAAGGAATTACTGATGTTACGAAGAACAGTATTTTGTGGTTGAAAGAGGGAAATGAGAATGAGGCGGCAATCGGCAATGCTGAACCGAACACAACGTATTATGCAATTCTGACCTTGGTTGCAGAACGTGGCTATAAATTCAATCATGACAGCATCTGGATTGTCACAAATCCACAAGTGGAGTATACGTCAATTGACTTAGCTGAGGGACGGTATCTGACATTGAAATATACCTTTACAACGGGAGAGATTACAAATACTACAGATAATACAGATACATCAGCTTCTGACAGTGGTACCGATGACAGCCAGGAAGATCCCTATAAGATCATCGAAGGCACCAAGGGTACCTGGAACGGCAGCACCACGGAAGGCCTGACCATCCGCGGCGATGGTGATTTTGCTAAATTCGCCGGTGTCCGTGTAGACGGCAACTGGATCCCCAGTGCCCACTACGAAGCAAAATCAGGTTCCACTATCGTGACCCTGAAGCCTTCCTACCTGGCATCCCTGTCAGAGGGTGAACATACTGTGGACACCATGTGGATCGATGATTCCGCCAGCACCACATTTACAGTAGCTGCAAACACCGCAGCTGCACAGCCGGAGCTGGACAGCGTGCCCAAGACCGGAGAAGGTGTGATGGGATGGATGCCCGAGGTACTGCTGTTTGCAGCTGCAGGTCTGGTGACATTCGGCGGACTTCTCTGCAGACGTAGTAAAATTCAACTTTAAAGGGAAAAACCACATAAAGATTGTGTAAAAAGTAGATATATTTTTAAATTGACGAGCACATGGCTGTTGGATATACTATAACTGTATTGCGTTTTAAACGACGTGATACGGAAAGCAGGATCCGACAGCCATGAGCAGTTTACAAAAGAAAGAAACATTATTAATCGTTGATGATTCAAAATTTCAAAGAGTAGTGATCAGACAGTCTCTCGGGGAGCATTTTAACTTCGCAGAGGCTGTTTCCGGTGAAGAATGTTTTACGATCATGGAGAAGGAAAGCGATGCCATTGATCTGGTGCTGCTGGATCTGGTCATGCCGGGGATCGACGGCTTTGAAGTACTGCGCCGCAGACAGAATATGGAGGGCTTCAAGGACACGCCGGTTATCGTTCTGACGAATACGGAATCGGTGTCTTCCCAGTCGGAAGCATTTGCACTGGGGGCGGATGAATTCATTATCAAACCGGTAGATACCCGGATAGCGCTTACCCGCATCAACAATACACTGGGGGTAAAACGCAGGTTACAGAATAGCAGAGATGAGCAGAAGGCCTGGAAGACAAAGTCGCAGATCGACGAGATGACCAGTCTGTTCAACAAGATGACAGTAGAGAAGCTGATCACGAAGACTCTGACAGAGCATGAGAATGGCCTGCATGCTCTTATGGTGATAGATATCGATAATTTCAAATCCGTAAATGATGTATACGGTCATACTATGGGAGACCATGTGATCAGCGTCATTGCAGGAGTCATTTCTTCACAGTTCCGCAGCACAGATTATGTGGGACGTATGGGTGGAGATGAGTTCGCAGTATTGATGGGAGACATTCCGTCCAAAGAGATCGCACTGATCAAGGCAGAGAATCTGGTCAACCTCGTAAAATATAAAGAGAACTTATCCATACCGGAAAATATATCCATCAGTGTGGGAATAGCATTTTCCGATCCAGAGGATCATTGCTACTATGATCTTGCGGCAAAAGCAGATCAGGCATTGTATGTATCCAAGAAGTCGGGAAAAGGACGCTACAGCGTGTTCGGTGAGGAAAATCAGACCCCTGATCAGAAATTACAGGCTTTTGTGTGGTCATCCTCCCGTAATGTTACCAGCATGCTGGAGTTTGCACTGCCGGAGTTTGTTCATCTGAAGAAAGTAATCTCGGTGGAAGAGATCAGAGAGAACATGGGAGAGAAGACCGGCGAAGACATTCTGGGACTGTTCGTGGATGTATCAGAAGAAGAGGACGGAGGACAGGCACGCTGGCAGGAACTTGGAGAATTACAGAGAGAACATGCGCTTCCCATGATCGCCATCTGCAAGGAGGGGAATCTTGTACAGATGAAATGTGCGTTGGAGACGGAAGTAATCCAGGATCTTTTGCTGGCTCCGCTGGAAGCAAATGCATTGAAGCGGCGTGTGAAGATCTGGATGCAAAATTGCAAGCTGCGATAAACTTTGTTATAATTGACTGGAGCATATCTTAGAATGTGCTTCAGTCTTTTGGTATCTTTGCAATAGAAACAGAGGATGTAATATTATGGATTTGTTTGAATACATGAGAAGCACCAATATGGAAAAGGAAGCTCCACTGGCGGCCAGAATGCGTCCCAGAACCTTGGATGAGGTCGTGGGACAGGAGCATATTATCGGCAAGGACAAGCTTCTGTATCGTGCCATCAAGGCGGACAAGATCAGCTCCATCATTTTCTACGGACCGCCCGGTACCGGCAAAACGACGCTGGCGAAAGTCATTGCCAATACTACCAGTGCTGAATTTCAACAGATTAATGCCACAGTGGCGGGCAAAAAGGATATGGAAGAAGTGGTGGCAAAGGCGAAGGAACTGCAGGGAATGTACAGGAAGCGTACAATTCTGTTCATTGACGAGATCCACCGTTTCAATAAAGGACAACAGGATTATCTGCTCCCGTATGTGGAGGACGGTACGATCATTCTCATAGGAGCTACCACAGAGAATCCCTATTTTGAAGTCAACGGCGCTCTGATCTCCCGGTCGGTGATCTTTGAATTGAAGCCGATTCCGAGGGAAGCCATCAAAGAGCTTTTGAAAAAAGCAGTCTACGATACAGACCGGGGAATGGGAGCCTACAACGGCACCATAGACGAGGATGCACTGGATTTTCTGGCAGATATCTCCGGCGGCGATGCCAGACATGCACTGAATGCTATTGAACTGGGCATCATGACCACAGAACCGGGACCGGATGGCAAGATCCATATTACGCTCGACGTGGCACAGCAGTGTATCCAGAAGAGAGCGGCGAGATACGATAAAAACGGTGACAACCACTACGATACGATTTCTGCATTTATCAAGAGTATGAGGGGGTCAGATCCGGATGCGGCAGTATATTATCTGGCAAGGATGTTAAATGCTGGCGAAAGCGTTACTTTTATTGCAAGACGTATTATGATCTGTGCATCGGAGGATGTGGGCAATGCGGATCCCCAGGCACTGGTGATGGCAGTGAATGCTTCTCTGGCGGTGGAGCGGGTAGGCATGCCGGAGGCGCAGATCATTCTGGCGCAGGCAGTGACTTATATTGCTACAGCACCCAAGAGCAATCGTAGCTGCGAAGCGGTATTTCAGGCGATGCAGGAAGTACAGGCCACAGGAGATCTGCCGATCCCCGCACATTTGCAGGATGCACATTATAAAGGAGCAGCAAAATTGGGACACGGAACAGGATATAAATATGCACATGATTACCCGAATGACTATGTGGAACAGCAGTATCTGCCCTATGAATTAAGTGGCAGGGAGTTCTATCAGCCATCGGGTAACGGTTATGAGGTGAAGATCAGAGAGCATATGGCGAGAATCAAAAAAGAAGCCGCAGAGGCTTCTTCTAAAAACAAAGAATCATAAAATCAGGTACCTGATTGCGGGATTAGAACAACTCCGTAATCAGGTATTTGTATATTTCCTGATTTTTTTTCTGCCAGTTGTCGCAGATAGCAGCCGCAGTTTCTTCCACGGGAACGGATAAGGTGATGTCCACCAGATTGATACCGCGGTCTTTTGCTACCAGATGAGCCTCGTATTCACCGGAGGTGGATTTATAATAATCCCCCAGCACAGAGACTTCGTTGCGCAGGGTGAACTCGTTTTCCTGAAAATAACTGTCAATTTCCTGCTTGATGGTATCACCGATGCGGTTCTCGAAGAAATTCAGTGTTTCCTTGCCCTCGGCAGTGATGGACAGGTGGGTCCGGTTGCGGATCGATTGGGTGGCGATCATTCCGGCATCCGTCAGTTCATTGATGACCTGCTGCAGGGTTAGGAAGTTCGTGTATTCCTTTCCAAGGATAAAATCGCTGACCTGTGCGGCCGTGAGAGGGAAAGTCACACGGTTCAGCATGTAGAGAACGATAAGTTTATATAAAGTAAGCGGATCTTGTAACATAATGGGATAACAGCCTTTCTAATGTTTATCTTTATTTATTGCTTCATAAAGGTCACCCTGACGGATGCCCTGCTCTTTCATACGGTGGTGCAGTGAGTTCAGTACCTTTCGTTTGTCCAGACTCCATTTCGGAGCAATCAGCAGATCTTTTGGCCCATCACCGGTGACCCGGTGGATCACGATGTCCGGAGACAGGTGGGCGAGGCAGGAGACCAACAGATCCAGATAATGTTCCGGAGTCAGTGCCTCAAATATTCCCTTTTCATAATCCTTTGCCAGATCGGTATTTTTTAAAATATGCAGTAACTGGAGCTTGATGCCAAAGGGAGCAATATGGTTTAAGTATTTCATGGTTTCCAGTACCTGTCGGTCGGTCTCTCCGGGGAGTCCCAGAATCGTATGGACGATAAAAGGGATTTTGAGTGTCTTCAGCTTGGTACAGGCTTTCTCAAAGCAGGACAGGGGATAGCCTCTGCGGATATAGTGGGCAGTCTCTTCGTGGATTGTCTGTAATCCCAGTTCGATCCAGAGGAATTTGTCCGGATATTCGCCTTTTAATTTTGCAAGCAGAGCCAGTACTTCCGGCCCCAGACAATCCGGCCTGGTGGCAATGGAGATGCCGCAGACTTTGGGATGGCTCAGGGCAGAACGATACACCTCTTCCAGATAGGGGAGAGGTGCATAAGTGTTGGTGTATGCCTGAAAATAGGCGATCAGGTCATGACCGGTCACTTTATCACCGAATTTTGCCATGCCTTCCGCAATCTGTTCCTCCATAGTCTTCCCGGCAATGTCCACAGCAAAGTCACCGCTGCCGCCGGAGCTACAGAAGATACAGCCCCGAGTGTCCAGAGTTCCGTCCCGATTGGGACAGGACATCCGGGCATTCAGGGCTATTTTATAGCATTTATGGTGAAACGTATTTTTGCAATAGGAATCCAGAGAGTAGTAGGGCTTGCCGTGCCAGTCTCTCACAATGCTGTCCAAACACATTAGCGGATGTGGCTCTTTACAGCGTTTGCCACAACTTCGGCTACCTGGGGATCAAATGCTTCCGGCATGATATTGTCATCGGAGAGCTTGTCTGCGGGTACCAGACCGGCAATGGCTTCGGCAGCGGCCAGTTTCATCTCTTCGGTGATCTGGGTAGCACGACCTTCCAGAGCACCCTTGAAGATACCGGGGAAAGCGACCACATTGTTCACCTGATTGGGAAAATCACTGCGTCCGGTTCCTACGACACGGGCACCGGCAGCCTTGGCTACATCCGGCATGATCTCGGGAATGGGATTCGCCATGGCAAACAGGATGGAATCGCGGTTCATGGAAGCTACCATCTTGGGAGTGACGATGTTCGGAGCGGAAACACCGATGAAGATATCGGCACCTTTCAGAGCATCGGCCAGAGAGCCGATCTCGTTGTTTAAGTTAGTCACTTCGGTCATCTTTTTCTGCATCCAGTTCAGGCCTTCGGTATCTTTGGAGACAATACCTACCTTGTCACACATGATGATATTGGGGAAACCGTAGGTCAGAAGCAGTTTGGTGATAGCCACCCCGGCGCTTCCGGCACCGTTTACCACTACGCGGCAGTCTTCCTTTTTCTTACCGACTACCTTCAGGGCGTTGATGACACCGGCCAGAACGACGATGGCAGTACCGTGCTGGTCATCATGGAATACGGGGATGTCCAGAATCTCCTTCAGACGTTCCTCAATTTCGAAACAACGGGGAGCACTGATGTCTTCCAGATTGATGCCGCCGAAGCCGGGAGCCAGATAGGTCACAGCCTTGATGATCTCTTCGGTATCCTGGGTGTCCAGACAGATGGGGACAGCATTTACATTACCGAATTCTTTGAAGAGGACTGCCTTGCCTTCCATAACGGGCATGGCTGCGTAGGGACCGATGTTGCCAAGACCAAGAACCGCACTTCCGTCGGAGACAACGGCTACGGTGTTGGCCTTCATGGTGTATTTGTAAGCAGCTTCCTTGTCCTGGGCGATTACTTTGCAGGGCTCCGCAACACCGGGAGTATAAGCAATAGCCAGATCCTCACGGGTCTTGACGGGAGTCTTGGACACGGTCTCCAGTTTACCGTTCCATTTTTCATGCATCAGTAACGCTTTTTCATTGGTTGTCATGACAATACCTCTCTTATTTTTTGTTTGGTCATTACTTCATATAATCATGGATGATTTGCCGGATACGAAATCCGGACGCTATTCATAATGATATAATAGAATCGATATCTTCGCAAGGATTTAGCACCACTTTTACAAAAAATAAAATTTTTATTTTGGGACTTCCTATTTGGAAAGAAATGTATTATAATGACTTCAGATGCAGTTTTAATATCTTTTTATTCAACTGACATGTCGAATGTAAATCGGATGTAATTCCCCTTAGTTAACAGTTTTATAGTAAGTCTTATTTCCATAGGAGGGTATATGAGAGAAAAATATGAATCACTTGCATTAGTTCAGTTAAAGGAGCTGGCAAAAGTACGTGGCCTGAAGGGAACTTCCACAATGAAAAAGGCAGATCTGGTAGAAGCTATGCTTGCAGAAGATGAGCGCCTGAAAAAAGAGGAAGAAGCTAAGGCAGCGGAAGAGAAACAGGAGGCTGCTAAGAGCGAAGAGGCAGAGAAGCCGGAGAGAACAGAACGCCCTGTCAGACAGGAGAGGAATTACAGACAGGACAGATATGATAGACCGGATAGAAATGACAGAAACTATCGGACAGACCGTACCGAGCGTACGGATCGTGCAGAACGCACTGACCGTTCCGAAACCGGTACAGAGACGGTCGGCGTAAGAAGTGAAGCTTACACCAGAGAGCGTACCTTCAATCCGAATAACGTGGCATACGATGAGAGCCAGTATCCCAAGGAACTGGACAGCGGTATCGAAGCCAGCGGTATCTTAGAGGTTATGCCGGATGGTTACGGATTTATCCGTTGCGAGAATTATATGCCCGGTGAGAACGATGTGTATGTGGCTCCCAGCCAGATCCGCCGTTTCGGACTGAAGACCGGTGATATCCTGAAGGGCAACAAGAGAATCAAGACCCAGCAGGAGAAGTTCAGTGCACTGCTGTTCGTCAAGAGCATCAACGGTTATACAGTGGAAGAGTCAGCCAAGAGAATGGCATTCGAGGATATGACGCCGATCTTCCCGGATGAGCGCATCAAGATGGAGACTCCCGGCTGCAGCGTGGCTATGAGAGTCATGGATCTGGTAAGCCCTGTCGGTAAGGGACAGCGTGGTATGATCGTATCCCCGCCCAAGGCTGGTAAGACCACACTGTTGAAGGAAGTGGCAAAGTCTATTTTGAACGGTAACCCCAAGATGCACATGCTGATCCTGCTGATCGATGAGCGTCCCGAGGAAGTTACCGATATTAAGGAAGCAATCCACGGAGACAATGTGGAAGTGATCTATTCCACCTTCGATGAGCTTCCCGAGCACCACAAGAGAGTATCAGAGATGGTGATCGAGCGTGCAAAGCGTCTCGTAGAACATAAGAAGGATGTCGTGATCCTGCTTGACAGTATCACCCGTCTGACCAGAGCGTACAATCTGGTGGTTCCCCCCAGCGGACGTACTCTGTCCGGTGGTCTCGATCCCGCCGCACTCCACATGCCCAAGAGATTCTTCGGTGCAGCCCGTAATATGCGTGAGGGAGGAAGCCTGACCATTCTGGCCACCGCACTGGTAGAGACCGGAAGCAAGATGGATGATGTGGTATACGAGGAATTCAAGGGAACCGGTAATATGGAAATGGTTCTGGACAGAAAGCTGTCCGAGAAACGTATTTTCCCGGCTATCGATCTGGCAAAATCCGGCACCAGAAGAGAGGATCTGTTGCTGACACCGGAAGAACTGGAAGCCATCAATATCATGCGTAAGGCCCTGAATGGCTTAAAGCCCGACGAAGCTACCGACCGCATCCTTGATATGTTCTCCCATACCCGCAATAATGTGGAATTTGTGAATATGGTGAAGAAGAACCGGTTTATCTAGGCAAGAGATAGAAAATTGACAAAAATTGGAAATGATGGCAGAATATATACCTTTACGATGTGCCATAATTGTGCTACAATTATGGCATAAAGGAGGTGCTATTATGCCATTGATCATGCCAATCAGAGATTTGAGAAAAACAAGTGAAATATCCGAATTAGCACATACAAAGCAGGAACCGATTTTTATTACTAAGAATGGCTACAGCGATCTGGTAGTGATGAGCGCAGAACTTTATGAGCGTTTTGCACGAATTCATAAAATCGACCAGGCCATCTGTGAGGCGGAAGAGGAAGTTGCTGCGGGTGCGGATACGATGGATATGGATGTCGCAATGGAACGGCTAGACAAAAAATATTATGGTTAAATACCATATAAAGTTGTATCCGAGAGCATATCGTGATATGGAAGAAATCTACAGGTATATCGCCATAGAAAAACAGGTTCCGGAAAATGCAAAAGCACAAACAGACAGAATTTGGAGAGCGATAAAAAACTGGAGACTTTTCCCGGTTCACATCAGGATAGATTAGAGGGAAAGTATACCGGAAAGGGGTATAAACAGCTTCTGGTCGATAATTATATGGCAATTTATAAGATTGATGAGACTGAAAAAAACAGTTTATGTCATTACAGTGCAATATCAGGGGAGAAATATGTAAAAATAGGTCTTGCGTCGTGTAAACTCTTATGGTACAATAATACCGCTGTTTGTGGTTCCATAAGCAGTGAGGATGAGAACAAGAACTTATACACGACATTTTTATAGAGAGGTGAAAGAAATGAAAGAAGGAATCCATCCCGCTTACTACCAGGCAACTGTAACCTGCAACTGTGGTAACACATTTGTAACCGGCTCCACCAAGCCCGAGCTTCACGTAGAAGTTTGCTCCAAGTGTCATTCATTCTACACTGGCCAGCAGAAGTCTGCAAGAACCGATGGCCGTATTGATAAGTTCAATAAGAAATACGGTGTTAAATAAGATTGCAAGCGAAAGGTTGAGGTATTCTTATCTCAACCTTTTCTTGTCGTATAGGAAACTGTGTTCCTATTTAATACTGCATTTATAAGGATGAGGTTTTATGGCTAGAAGAAAGAGTCGTTATTCCGGTATCGGCGGACAGGCCGTGCTGGAAGGCGTTATGATGAAAAATAAAGAGAAGTATGCGGTAGCGGTCCGCAAGCCGGACGGAGAGATTGAAGTGGAAGTGGAGACCTATCAGGGTCTGGCTCACGGAAGTAAGTTCAAGGAGCTTCCCTTTATCCGTGGTATCTTTAATTTCCTGGATTCCTTGATCCTGGGAACCAGAGCATTGAATTATTCCGCTTCCTTCTATGAAGAAGAGGAAGGCAAAGAAACGAAATTCGATAAGGCAATGGACAAGATGAGCGGTGGCAACGGAGAAAAGCTGCTGTCCGGTATTGTGACGGTGATCTCCATTATGTTGGCAGTAGGCATCTTTATCGTATTGCCGTATTTCATTTCCTCTCTGTTTGAGAGCTTTATCCGCAACCGCTCCCTGATGGCGATTATTGAGGGTGTGATCCGTATTGCTCTGTTTTTGCTGTATGTATGGGGCATCAGCGCCATGAAGGATATCCGCAGGCTGTACCAGTATCATGGGGCGGAGCACAAATGCATCAACTGTATCGAGAAGGGCAGACCCCTTACGGTGCACAATGTGATGCGTAGCTCCAGACTGCACAAACGTTGCGGTACCAGCTTCATTTTCTTTGTTATGCTGGTAAGTATTGTGCTGTTCTTCTTTATCCAGGTGGATAATGTGGCGGAGAAAGTGATCCTTCGTATTCTGCTGATGCCGGTTGTGGCCGGAATTTCCTACGAGATCATCCGTCTGGCCGGACGCACGGATAATGTGTTTATTAAGATCCTGTCTGCTCCCGGTATGTGGATCCAGCGTATGACCACCAGGGAGCCCGATGAGAGCATGGCAGAGGTAGCCATCGCTTCCGTAGAAGCTGTGTTCGACTGGAAGAAATATTTACAGGATACCTTCGGTTACGAAGTGGATGAGGGCTGGATGAAGGACGATGCATCCGCAGAACCAGAGGATTAAGATGACCTATCGGGAATGCTATGAAAAGGGCTGTCTGGCTTTACAGACAGCGGGAATCGAAGAAGCCACACTGGATGCGAGACTTCTGCTGGAAGCGGTATGCGGTACGAATCGTAATGATCTGCTGGTGCACGGGGAACAGTCGGTGACACCGGAAGCGGAAGAGAAATATCTTGGCTGGATCGGACAGCGGGCGGAGCGCATTCCGCTGCAACAGCTGACCGGGGAGCAGGACTTTATGGGACTGACCTTTGCTGTCAATGAGCACGTACTGATCCCGAGACAGGATACGGAGATTCTGGTGGAGGAAGTATTGAAGGAACTCCATGACGGAATGCGGGTGCTTGACATGTGTACGGGATCCGGATGTATTCTGTTAAGCCTTCTGCATTACAGCAATGCCTGTGAAGGACTGGGTGTGGATTTGTCTGCAGATGCGCTGGAAGTGGCAGAGCAAAATGCGGAGACGCTTTTGGATGCGGCGAACGCAGATCGGGTTCATTTTTTACAGAGTGACCTGTTTGACAAGGTGGAGGGAAAATTCGAGATCATCGTGTCGAATCCGCCTTATATCGCCAGTGCGGAAGTGGAGAAGCTGATGCCGGAGGTACGGGATCATGAACCCAGGATGGCACTGGACGGTACGGAGGATGGTTTACATTTTTACCGCCGTATCATCGAAGAAGCAGGAAAACATCTGGTGAGCAGTGGAATGCTCTTTTTTGAGATCGGATATGACCAGGGACAGGCTGTATCGGAACTGATGCGCACCGAAGGGTACCGCGAGGTACAAGTGGTGCAGGATTATGCCGGTCTGGACCGGGTAGTTTTTGGAACGTATGTAACAGTTCAGCCCGCACCATTCGCAAAGTCGCGCTGACACGCTTTCCGTCACTTCGTGACTACCTTTGCTCATAAACCTGGCGCTTAGTTCATGAACATATTCGTTCACAAAATCATGCAAGCATGATTTTTGCTCTCCAATATGTTCATGGCTGAACTGTTACAACTTATATTGAGAGGAATTAGTTATGTTTGACAAGTTAGAAGATTTATTGATTCGTTTTGAAGAGATCATGGGCGAACTGCATGAACCCACGGTCACGAATAACCAGGAACGTTTCCGCAAGCTGATGAAGGAGCAGAGTGATCTGACACCTATCGTGGATGCGTATACAGAGTACAAAAAGTGCAAGCAGGATATTGAAGATTCTCTTTCCATGTTGGAAGAGGAAAAAGACGAAGAAATGCGCGAGATGATCAAGGAGACGTTAAACGACAGCAAGAAGCGCGTGGAAGAGCTGGAGCAGGAACTGAAGATCCTGTTACTGCCCAAGGATCCTAATGATGACAAGAATGTAATCGTGGAGATCCGTGCCGGTGCCGGCGGCGATGAGGCTGCACTGTTTGCAGCGGAGATCTATCGTATGTATGTGCATTATGCCGAGAAGCAGCGTTGGAAGGTAGAGCTGATCAACGTGGATGAGATTGGTATCGGCGGTATGAAGGAAGTACAGTTTACCATCAGCGGACAGGGTGCTTACTCCAAGATGAAGTATGAGAGTGGCGTACATCGCGTACAGCGTGTGCCGGAGACCGAGAGCGGCGGACGTATCCATACCTCCACCATCAGTGTGGCGGTTATGCCGGAAGTGGATGACGACATTGATATCGTCATCGAGGACAAAGATATCCGTATCGATGTCATGAGAGCATCCGGTAACGGTGGTCAGTGTGTCAACACCACCGACTCCGCAGTACGTCTGACCCACTATCCTTCCGGAATCGTGGTATACAGTCAGACTGAGAAGTCTCAGATCCAGAACAAGGCTAAGGCATTCGCACTGTTAAAGTCCAAGCTGTATGACATCGAGCAGCAGCAGAGACACGATGCGGAAGCAGAGATGCGCCGTAGCCAGATCGGTACCGGAGACCGTTCTGAGAAGATCCGTACCTACAACTTCCCGCAGGGTCGTGTCACCGACCATCGTATTGGTCTGACCCTGTATAAGTTAGACAAGATTATGAACGGAGATATCGAAGAGATCATCGATGCCTGCATCGCAGCCGACCAGGCAGCCAAGCTAGCTAAGATGAATGAGGAATAAGAGAAGAAAATGATGAAGGGCGGACTTTGGCGGTGCCAGGGTTCGCCTTTTATGATATAATGAGCCTCAAGGAAAAACAAGTGGCTGCAAGCAGACATTTGTTTTTCTGGGCTCATTAGCGAACGAATATCCTGCGAAGCAGGATGTAGAGTGCGATAGCACGAATTCGTGAGCTTATGATACAATAAAGAGAAGCAGCAAATATGAACAAAGGAACAGCAGAAGGAGAGAAAAACAAATGACCGTAACAGAAGCAATACGTGAATATGTCGATGAAACCGAAGAGCTGGAGTTCTATGAGCAGGAGCCGGAAAAGGGTCTGGGGATTCTTGTAAAGGGTGACAATTCCTATATGGAAACTATCATGGAACTGACCAAATATTTTGATGATAACAATGTGGATGATGTGAACCTGGAACTGGAGGGCATGTATGTGGAATGCCAGGGGGATGATGTTATTGTATTTTTCCCTAATATTGAAGCTTGACGTATTGATCCTGGATGGTTACAGACTGAAATAGAAAACGGAGAGTTAAACAGTGAAAAAACATATTTTGTGCATCGGAGATTCCAATACCCACGGGCTCTGCACCGATCCGTCGGAGAGTGCCGACCACGGCAGCAGATATAATGAAGAGGAACGCTGGACCTGCCTGTTACAGAAGGCATTGGGAGCGGAGTATCTGGTCATTGAAGAGGGCCAGAGCGGCAGAACCTGTGTGTATGATGATCCGGACATGGATTCGGTAAATCTGCTGCCGGTACTGCATGCGCTGCTGAACAGCCATGAGCCGCTGGATCTGCTGATCCTGATGCTGGGCACCAATGATTCCAAAGTGAAATTCAATACGGATGCGAAGAAAATCACGAAAGGCATGCAGATTCTTGTGGAAGAGGCAAAGTCTGTTCCCTGCTGGGGGGCGGACGGACCGAAGATCCTGATCGTGGCACCGGTTCCCATCGAAGAGGGTGTGATTTATCCTGATTTTAATGAAAAAAGCGTGGAGACAACGAAGACACTGGCAAGAGAATATGCTTTTCTGGCAGTGGCTGAGCGGGCGGATTTCTTAGATGCGGGAGGCTGTGAACTGACAAGCGTGGATCATGTGCACTTGACGAAAAGGGGACACAGACAGCTTGCGGAGCGGATGGAAGCGGCGGTGAGAGAAATCATGAATGCGGAAACAAATAAGGTTGTAGTATCCTGCGAGTGTGTGGAGCAAAGCCAATGCCGCGAGGAAAAACAGGGGGCAGAACAGGATGGAAAAGCCAATTTAGATACAGCGACTGAGAATATTTTACTTGCTAAAGAGGAAGACCTGCCCCGGATCATGGAAATCTATGACATCGCCAAAGCCTACATGCGTGCAAACGGCAATCCGAACCAGTGGAATGGAGCCTATCCGGACCCGGAGACACTGCGGACAGATATGGAGAAACAGCGGTTGTATGTATATAAAAAGAACGGAAGGATCCATGGAGTATTCATGCTTTTGCTGGAAGAGGAACCGACCTATGCCTATATTGAGGATGGCAGTTGGAGGGAGGAGGCTCCTTACGGCACAATCCACCGCCTGGCAGGAGACGGGGAAGTGAAGGGACTGTTTGCAAAATGCGTTGCCTTCTGTGAGAAGAAAGTACCTTACCTGCGTGCGGATACCCATTTTGACAATCACACCATGCAGCACTTATTAGAGAAGAACGGCTTCGAACGCAGAGGCATTATTTACCTGAAAAACGGAGATCCACGCATCGCCTATCAGAAATAATGCACAACACCTGACCGATTTCTTATGAGCAATATTCACGAAAATAATCAGAAACGCCGAAAGATACTGACATTTCGGCGTTTTTTCTGTTAAAATATGGGTATACTATTGGTAGTAAACGGAAATTGTGTTTTCAATTTTCTGCAATGGGCAGAGGAAAGGAAGGTCAAGGTGTTTCAGAAGGGCGAACGTGTAGTATGTGGCAGTAAGGGCGTTTGCGTGGTGGAAGAGATCACGACATTGGATATTGCAGGAGTGGACAAGAAGAGAGAGTATTATATTTTAAAACCTCTGTATCTGTCTTCCAGTACGGTATATATTCCGGTGGATACGGCAGAAGGTTCCATGCGGAAAGTGCTTGCACATGAGGAGGCGGAGAGTCTGATCCGACAGATTCCGGAGATCCCGCTGATCACCATTGCCAATGACAAACTGCTGGAGCAGGAATATAAGAATTGTCTGAAGGCCTGTAACTGCCAGGATCTGATCCGGATTATCAAGACCATCTACCTGCGCAAGCGGGCCAGAGAAGAGGCGGGACGCAAGGAGACGGCGGTGGATGCCAGATATTTTCGGATCGCAGAGGACCAGTTGTACGGAGAGCTGGCGGTGGCACTGGATATGTCCAGAGAAAATGTGGAAAGCTATATAAATACCTCTTTACAATCCGTGTGAAAAGGTCTATTATATCAACATAAGTCCTAAAGCAACAGAAATTTATGATTATTTAAGATCAGAAAACGTTGAAGAGAAGAGTAGGAAGCAGTGAAGGCACCAGAGAGAACCGCCCTGTCGGAGACAGGCGCTGTGAGCGGTTTTGCCGGATGCGGACGAAGACCGTCTCGGAGTGGCTTTAATACAGCCCGGCAGCTCCCGTTACGAGCAAATGAGTGGCAGTTATCTTTAGATAATTGCAATCAGGGTGGAACCGCGTGTGATACGTCCCTTGCAGATTGTTGCAAGGGACTTTTTTGTGACTATTCAGCAAAGCTCTGAAAGAGCGATTTCGCAAATGGAGGTTCTGAATAGTTTAGAAAACAACAAAAAGGAGAACGAAAATGGTAAATTTTAAGGAAGACGAAAGACTGACAACTTTGAATCATTCCTGTGCCCATGTCATGGCACAGGCTGTCAAGCATCTGTATCCTCATGCAAAATTCTGGGTAGGACCTGTGGTAAAGGAAGGATTCTATTATGATATCGATCTCGGCAACGATGTAGTCAATGATGAAGTGATTGCCGCCATCGAAAAAGAGATGAAGAAGATCTGTAAGGAAGGCAAGAAAATCTACAGAAGAGAAGTTTCCAAGGCAGAAGCCATGGAAATGTTCAAGGATGATATGTACAAGCTGGATCTGATCAGCAATCTGGAAGACGGCAACATCACTGTATACGATCAGGGTGATTTCACCGATCTGTGCCGTGGACCTCACGTAGACAACACCAAGCTGTGCAAGAACTTCAAACTGGTAAAACACTCCGGCGTATACTGGAAGGGCGATGCCAACAACCACGTAATGCAGCGTATCTATGGTGTCTGCTTCCCTACCGCAGAGGAACTGGAAGCACATCTGAAAGAGCTGGAAGAGGCCAAAGAGCGTGACCACAGAAAGATCGGCAAGGAAATGGAACTGTTCATGACTGATGATCTGGTAGGCCGCGGACTTCCCATGTTCCTTCCCAAGGGTTACACCGTATGGCAGGAGCTGGAGAATTATATCAAGGATAAAGAGAGAAGACTGGGCTATCTGCATGTTATGACCCCCTGTGTCGGTACTGTGAATCTGTACAAGACTTCCGGTCACTGGGATCACTACAAGGAGAACATGTTCCCCCCCATGGAAATGGAAGGAGAGTCCTTCGTACTGCGTCCCATGAACTGCCCTCACCACATGATGATCTACGCTAACACACAGCACTCCTACAAGGATCTGCCTATCCGTATCGGTGAGATCGCCCATGACTTCCGTTTCGAAGCCAGCGGAACCCTGAAGGGTATCGAAAGAGGCAGACATTTCTGCCAGAATGATGCCCATCTGTTCGTAACACCGGAGCAGATCGAGTCCGAGTTCTCCAAGGTAGTAGACCTGATCTTCAATACTTACAAGGATTTCGGTATTACCGATTACAGATGTGTCCTGTCTCTGAGAGATCCGGAGGACAAGGTAAAATATCACGATGATGATGAGATGTGGAACAATGCGGAGAATGCTCTGCGTAAGGTTCTGAATGATCTGGGCATTGAGTACACCGAGGAGATCGGTGAAGCTGCATTCTACGGACCGAAGCTGGATGTAAATGTAAAGCCCGCTGTAGGTAATGAGTACACCCTGTCTACCTGTCAGCTGGATTTCTGCCTGCCTGCAAAATTCAACCTGACCTATGTGGACAAGGACGGTCAGAAGAAGACTCCCGTGGTTCTGCACAGAGCAATCCTGGGATCTCTGGACAGATTCATGGCTTATATCCTTGAGGAGACCAAGGGCAACCTGCCTCTGTGGCTGGCTCCCGTACAGGCTATGATCCTGCCGGTCAAGAACGATGACGAAGAGCTGAATGCTTATGCCCATGATCTGTACGGTTATCTGCTGGACAATAACATCAGAGCGGACATCGATGAGAGAGCAGAGAAGCTGGGTTATCGTGTAAGAGAAGCACAGGTGAAGAAGATCCCTTACCTGATCATCTTAGGAAAACAGGAAGCACAGGACGGCACCGTAAGCTATCGTCTGCACGGACAGCAGAACACCACTACGGTATCCAGAGACGAATTCCTGGCTATGTTAAAGGATGAGATCGCAACCAAGAAGCTGAGCAAGTAAGCTGATTGCCGGATAAAATCAAGTAGGAAAATATGAGAATCGCCGTTTCCTTATAAAAATAAAAAGGGAGACGGCGATTTTTTGAATGGTATGACAAGAAACAGTATTTCGATATTAGTTTTTACGAGCAACGAGATGGGCACGCATTTTTGCCTGTGCCTCGAAAGAAACCACTTCAAAACCGGCAGTTTCCGCAAACTTTTTAAATTCGGCACCGGAATACAGTCTGACATCTCCGTGACCGCACAGATGGGCTAACGGCATCTCGATATGATTGCACAGCCACAGAAGCACTTTGGATTTCGTGGTGTAGTCCCGCAGGATCAGACGGCCGTTCTTTTTCAGAACCCTGTAGGCGTTATTGAAAAAGTCCTGAGGATTCGGATAGTGATGGAAGCTGTTGGAAGAGATGATTGCATCGAAGGTGTCCTCAGGGAATGGAATGTTCTCGCAGTCTCCCACGACGAAGTTGGTATTCGACAGGTTCTTGGCCTGGGCTACGCGGATCATTTCCGGGGTCAGATCCAGTCCGGTGTAATGTTTGTCGGGATATTTTTCATGTAACAGTTCGATCACGGGACCGGTGCCGCAACCACAGTCCAGAACAGAGTCAAAGGGCTCTTTTTCCAGTTCTTCCAAAAGATAAGGATAATCATCTTTACACATTTCATAAATGCCGGAGTGACCGCTGTCGTAGACTTTGGCGGCCTCGGTGAATTCTTTGACGGAGAGTGCTTTATATTCTTCGGATGTCATTGGAAATCCTCCTGTTAAAAATATTTTGTAATGATTCAGAAACTCTGAAAGAGCGATTTTGTGAAGGGGCTGAATAGTTACAATTTTTTAATTATTAAGTGTATGAATAAAAACAAATAGTTAGTCAAAACTAACAATGAAAATATAGCACACATTCCATAAAAAATCCAGTAGAAGGCATAAGTTTTTCAAATCTGCACAGACTATCCATGACGCGTGGCGGGACTGCATCGGCTTTTTTGCCGCGTGTCCTCTTTTAAAATTTTAAAATCAAAAAAGAAGACGAGAAGCCGCAGAAAGCGGCAGAAGGCGAGGGAAACGTGGCAGATTTAAAATGTGTTGTGGAAAATTGTACCTATAACAAGGACTGTCTGTGCAGCAAGGGAGACATCATGGTGGGAGGTAAGCATGCCTGTGATTGTGACGGCACCTGCTGCGAGAGCTTTGCGCAGAAGAGAGAGGGAAGAGAGTCTTTCAGTAATTCGCTGTCTCATCCAAGCCATACCATCAGTATCGACTGTGAGGCGGTAAAGTGCATTTATAATAGTAATTATAAGTGTGTGGCGGAGCATGTGGACATCAAGGGCTGCGGAGCCAGCGACTGCAGAGAGACCGCCTGTGCTACTTTTTCGGAAAAGTAAATCACGGAAAAGAAAATCAGTATTCCGGCTTGACAAATGTTCCGAAACTGCGGATAATAGAGCAAGTGATCGGATTCGGCGGGAGACCGCCGGTACATAGAATACAGTAATCTGAAAAAATGTAATATTATTGTAAAAACGGGGTTGACATCAGGAAAACTTCGTGGTATTCTATTTAAGCGTGTGAAGAACACGGCACAACAAGCAGAGTATCCACTCTCACCTTACGGCGCAGGCTGGTAAGCGTTCAGATTTTTCATAGACAGCGAACTCGTTTGGAATTTGTTTGAATGAGGGCAGTCCGTGAAGGGAACAGGTGGATAGTTATGCTATCTGCTTTTTTTATTGTTTAATACATTTTCTTATGGAGGTACACAACCATTAGCGATTTAATGATTAATGAACAGATCAGAGACAAAGAAGTACGACTGATTGGAGAAGACGGAGAACAGCTCGGAATCGTTTCTTCCAGAGATGCTCTGAAGATGGCAGAGGAAGCCGGACTCGACCTGGTGAAGATTGCTCCTACGGCAAAGCCTCCTGTTTGTAAGATCGTGGATTACGGTAAGTACAAATACGAGCAGGTGAGAAAAGAGAAGGAAGCAAAGAAGAAGCAGAAGGTCATCGATATCAAGGAGATCAGACTTTCCCCCAATATCGACACCAACGATCTGAATACCAAGATCGGTGCAGCCAGAAAGTTCCTGACCAAGGGAGACAGAGTAAAGATCACCCTGAGATTCCGCGGCAGAGAGATGGCACACATGAACAACAGCAAGCATATCTTGGATGATATTGCACAGAGCCTGTCCGATATTGCGGTAGTGGAAAAAGCTCCCAAGGTAGAAGGCAGAAGCATGACAATGTTTTTAACTGAGAAGCGTTAATTCGTACAGTTAAAAAGTGTCGGATTCCGACACGATAGATTAAGTAAAGTTTAGGAGGAACTCGTTATGCCCAAAATGAAGACAAGCAGAGCAGCAGCTAAGCGCTTTAAAGCAACAGGAACCGGTAAGTTAAAGAGATCTAAAGCTTACAAGAGCCATATCTTAACCAAGAAATCTACCAAGAGAAAACGTAATCTGAGAAAGCCTGCAATTACGGATGCAACTAATGTTAAGAATATGAAGAAGATTTTACCTTATTTATAATTCAGGCGAGGAGGAAATAAGACATGGCAAGAATTAAAGGTGGCTTAAATGCCAAGAAGAAGCACAATAGAGTATTAAAGCTTGCAAAGGGCTACAGAGGCGCAAGAAGCAAGCAGTACAGAGTAGCAAAGCAGTCTGTTATGAGAGCTCTGACCAGCTCTTATGCAGGTAGAAAAGAGAGAAAGCGTCAGTTCAGACAGCTGTGGATCGCTCGTATCAACGCAGCAGCCAGAATGAACGGTTTATCCTACAGCAAATTCATGTATGGTCTGAAGCTTGCAGGCGTTGATATGAACAGAAAGATGCTGGCAGACCTGGCAGTTAACGATGCAGAAGGTTTCAAGACCCTTGCAGAGCTGGCTAAGTCCAAGATCGCGTAAATAATAGCAACTGTTAAGGCTGGACACATTATCTTCGGATGGTGCGGACAGCCTTTCTTTTTGCAACTATTTGGAAGGAGACCATTATGATAAATCCCGGAATGATGATGAAACTGATGAATGCGAAGAATACCTTCGAGAGCAATCATCCCAAATTTGCAGCGTTTGTAAGCAGATTTTTTATGGGCGGAGCGATCACGGAAGGAACTATTATCGAGATTACGATCACAAGACCCGGCGAAGAGCCTGTGTCCACGAATCTGAAGGTACAGAAATCCGATCTGGATCTGGTAGAGGAGCTTAAGAATCTGAGATGAAGATAATATTTTTTGATATTGACGGAACCTTAATATGCGGAGGAAGTGAACGGATGTCAGAGAGCACGAAGGAAGCCATCCGCATCGCCAGAGCCAACGGTCATATCTGCATGATCAACACCGGGCGTACGAAACGGCTGGTAGGGGAAAATCTTACCGGACAGGTGGAATTCGACGGATTGTTATTAGGCTGCGGAACGGAGATTGAATATCATGGAAAACAGCTGATGCACAAGACATTTTCCATGGAGGAGTCTAAGGCAATTCTGGCAGCTATGAAAAAATATCATGTGGATGCCGTCCTGGAAGGCAGCAGGGAAGACTATGCACCCAGAGGAGAAGAAGTATTTACCGAGACTTTCCGTCATATGGCACGTGAGATTGAGAATAGAAAATACGATCGCTATGCCAATGCACCGGGCAACTACGATAAATTATATGCCTATGCAGAGACTCCGGCGGGAATGGACGGAATGAAGCGTGACCTGTCGGAAATACTGGATTTTATTGATAGAGAACAAGGGTTTTACGAGATTGTCCCCAAAGGATATTCCAAGGCAACAGCAATCCGTTACATTACGGACTATTTGAAGATATCCATGGAAGACACTGTGGCCATCGGAGACAGCAATAACGACCTGCCGATGTTAAAGTATGCCCACACCAGCATTGCTATGGGAAATTCTAGTGAAGAAGTGCTTAAAACAGCAGATTATATCACCACGGACGTGGATAAAGACGGCATTTGGAATGCTCTGAAGTGGTTGGGAGTCTTGGATAAGTAAAAAGGATAAGCAAATAAGTAAAATGGTAAAAATGTAAAAATAGTAAAAATTAGGACTGGCAAAATAAAGGAACATGGAGTATAATATCTTATGTTCCTTTGCAGATATGGTTCATCGGTAGAACGCTAGCTTCCCAAGCTGGAAAGGCGGGTTCGATTCCCGTTATCTGCTTTTATATTTATAGAAAATGCGCAAAAACCTGTAGAAATGGGTCTTTGCGCATTTTGATTTTTTGTATTTTGACGTAATAGTTTGCAAAATGCAACATGGAATGCAACATGTTTTATTGGTTCAATTTTTGAAGAAGAGCATCCTGCAATACCTGTGAAAAATTAACATTCCTATCTGTAGCAGCTTCATTCAGCCATTCAGGAATGGAAAGAGTTTTTTTGATGGCTTTGGAGTTATGCTTTTTCTGGTAGGATATGAGGTCAAAGGGAACAACCACACAGAAGGTATCAGGATCTAAAGTAACAGCGTAAGGTTCTGTGACCGGAGGAAGGGCTTCTCTGTTCTCTATACGGGAGACTACGGCAAGACCAAGTGCATCCCATGCCATTTCGTAGGCATCCTGCATATTTTCCCCCTGTGTCATACATTCGGGGAAATCCGGGAAGGTGATCCAAAAGCCTCCTTCTTCTGCCTTATGAAAAAGTGCCGGATAAAAAAGTTTTTTCATTTTGGTTCTCCTTGTTAATATTTGTTATTTTAAGCCAGCTTGTTTCAGAATTGCCTGTTCCAGACCTTTTTTTATGCCTCTGCAATGATAAGGAACGATAACGGTTTTATGAGTGTCTGTGTTCTTCAGTTTTACATGGGAGCCATTTTGGCTGGTAACCGTAAAACCGTTTCTTAGTAGGAGTTTGATCATCTCCTGTGAGGTCATTGGCATCTTTGGTATCTCCTTTTCAACCTCAAAACCATTGTAATATGTAATATTACGTATGTCAATAAATAATACGTAATATTACATATAAAAAGAAAGAAGTAATAGTAGTGTGTTGGGGTAATATAAAACAGTAATTTTGAAAAACAGAATATTTCAGAATAGCATCAGCCGCCGAGTGTTCTACGGGATATTCAATAAGGTGAACCTAGACACTGGCGATACGGGCGAACCGCACTCCTCCCGGAACTGATGCCAAGGTTATTATATAACGATACGCAGAAGGACACAATTGGAAGTGTCAGTTTTGCGTATTTTTTTATGGGTTGACAATAATCCGATTTCGGATTATAATACCGATTAGTCCGATTTCGGATAAAAACAAACAGATGCAACGATGTAGTTACAGGAGGAAAGCGATATGGAAGAGGAAAGCAGAAAATCTTTTGCGCAGATCACATTGTACAATCAGCTGATCAAAGAGATGGATGACCTGTACCGGGTCTATGCAAAAAACTGTAATCTGTCGGAGACGGCTTTCTGGATTCTGTATTGCATCCGGGAACGGGAAAAAGAGGCGTTTACCCAGAGGGAGATCTGCGACTATTGGTTCTACACGCCCCAGACAGTGAATTCCGCACTGAAAAATATGACGGAGGAAGGTCTGCTTATTCTGCGGGCGGAGGAAGACAACCGCAAGAATAAGAGAATATATCTCACAGAGAAGGGGAAAGAGACTGTGGAGAGGATCGTGGTTCCGCTGATGGATGCGGAGCGCCGGGCATTGGCGGCGATAGGAGAGCAGGAGGCAGAAATATTCCTGAAAACTATGAAAAAACATACGGAATTTTTCCGGGAAGAAATAGAGGAACTGACAAGACAAGGGGATCCCGCGTGATCGCAGGAACCTCCGATGATGACACGAAAACGATGCCTGCATAATTCGCAGAAGTATCTGTTGAGAAAGTGCCGGAAGGCATGCGGGTAATAGTAAGGCATGAGGTTATTATGAAAATACAGTTATCTGATCATTTTAGTTATAAACGGCTGCTGCGTTTCGTGGCACCGTCCATTTTAATGTTGTTATGCACTTCGGTGTACAGTATCGTCGATGGCTTTTTTGTATCCAACTATGTGGGAAAGACGCCTTTCGCCGCCCTGAATCTGGTGATGCCGGTGCTGATGGGTGTGGGAACTCTTGGATTCATGGCAGGTACCGGAGGAAGCGCCGTGGTCTCCATGACGCTGGGAGAAGGGAAAAAGGAACTGGCTAACGAATTTTTTTCGCTGATCGTATATGTGACACTGGCGGTGTCAATCGTGGTGGGATTCATTTGTTTTGTTTTGGCACCGCAGATCGCACTGGCGCTGGGGGCTGACGGGGAACTGGAAGCGGACTGCGTGCGTTATTCCAGAATCTTGTTTTTGTCCTCCCCGGCATTTGTTATGCAGTATTTGTTCCAGAGCTTTTTTATCGCAGCGGAGAAGCCGGCTTTGAGTTTAAAGGTAAATGTGATCGCAGGACTGACCAATGCGGTGTTAGATTATGTGTTGATCGTGGTATTTCCCTTGGGACTGGTGGGAGCAGCACTGGCTACTGCAGCGGGACAGCTCGTCGGCGGAATCATCCCTGTAATCTATTTTTTCAGAGAGAACGGCAGCTTACTGCAGCTAGGGAAGACAAAGTGGCATGGAAAAGTCATCTGGCAGACTGTGACCAACGGATCTTCTGAGCTGGTGACAAATATCTCTACCTCTATCGTTAGCATCCTGTATAACTTCCAGCTGATGGAAGCAGCAGGCGAGAATGGTGTGGCGGCTTACGGCATCATCATGTACGTAGACATTATTTTCATGACCTTGTATCTGGGATATTCCCTGGGATCTGCTCCTATCGTCAGCTTCCATTACGGTGCGGGCAATCATGCGGAACTGAAAAATCTTTGCCGGAAAAGTCTGGTCATTATCTCAGCCTGCGGTGTGATTCTGCTGACCGCTTCTCAGATTCTGGCCGGACCGTTAGTAAAAATCTTCGCAAACTACGATCAGGAGTTATTGGAGATGACCACCTGGGGATTTCGGATCTATGCCATTGCTTTCATGGTCCGCGGCATGAACGTGTGGGGTTCCTCCTTCTTCACAGCCCTGAACAACGGAGCCGTATCCGCAGCAATCTCTTTCCTGCGTACCTTCGTGTTCCAGATCGTCATCGTGCTGATCCTGCCGAAACTGATCGGCATAACCGGTGTATGGCTGTCCATCGTACTGGCAGAGTTCCTGGCACTGTTTGTGACAATAGGATTCCTGATCGCCAAGAGAAAAAAATATTATTATGCATAACTATTCAGAGCCATGCAAACTGCGTTCTGCGAATGCTTCGGATTGTTTCCTTGACAGAAAAATGACAAATACTTATACTGAAAGTGCACTTTGTTCTCTATAAAAGCGCAGAAACGAGGAAATGAAAATGGGTGTTTTATCGAACTTAGAACCGAAGAAAGTATTTTACTATTTTGAAGAGATCACGAAGATCCCTCACGGCTCCGGCAATGTGGAGCAGATCAGCGATTTCCTGGTGGACTTTGCGAAAGCACATAAGCTTTTCTATATACAGGATGCTATGAAAAATGTCATTATGGTCAAGGAGGCAACTCCCGGATACGAGAATGAACCGGTGGTGATCCTGCAGGGACATATGGACATGGTAGCGGTGCAGACACCGGATTGCACCATGGATATGAAGACGGAAGGACTGAAGGTAGGAATCGACGGAGACAGCGTCTATGCGGAGAATACCAGCCTCGGCGGCGATGATGGTATCGCTGTGGCTTATGCACTGGCATTATTGGATTCCGAGGACATCAGGCATCCCCGTTTGGAAGTCATCATTACGGTGGATGAGGAAGTCGGTATGGATGGAGCCAGAGAGATTGACCTGTCTATGTTACAGGGTCATCGCATGATCAATCTGGATTCCGAGGACGAAGGCATTTTCCTGACCAGCTGTGCTGGCGGTGCCAGAGTGAACTGCCGTTTCCCGATGAAAAAACAGGAGCTTACGGGCGTGCGCTATGAGGTGGAAGTCTCCGGCCTCTTAGGAGGACATTCCGGCGGAGAGATACATAAGGAAAGGGGCAATTCCAATTGTATCCTGGGAAGACTTCTGTGGAAGCTGTCTGAGAAAATGCCTGTAGGACTGGTATCTGCGGACGGAGGACTGGCAGACAATGCCATCCCCAGACAGACGAAAGCAGTAGTCGTAGTAGAGGAGAAAGATGCGGAAAGCTTAGAGCAGCAGGTAGCAGCTTTGGCAGCAGAACTGGGGGACGAACTTGCCACCAAGGATCCGGACGTAAAGGTAACCGCAAAAAGGTTAGCAGACACTGCAGAGACAATCACCTGTGCTGCGCCGGAAGCTACAAAACGTGTGGCAGCCTTTTTGCAGGCGACTCCAAACGGCGTACAGGCGATGAGCGCAGATATGCCGGGGCTGGTACAGACTTCCCTGAATCTGGGTATCCTGAAAGCAGATGTGGAAGTTTTACGGGCAGAGTATTCTGTCAGAAGCAGCGTGGAAAGTGAGAAAGATAACCTGATCGCAAAGCTTTCTGCACTGGTGGAACTGACAGGCGGCGATTACGTGGTGACCGGAGATTATCCCGGCTGGAAATACCGTGTGCATTCTCCACTGCGGGAAAAAATGGTGAAGCTGTATGCGGAAATGTACGGCACTGAGCCCAAGGTGGAGGCTATCCATGCAGGACTGGAGTGCGGACTGTTAGGCAGCAAGATCACAGACCTTGATTGTGTATCCATGGGACCGGATATGAAGGACATTCATACGACCGAGGAGACCTTAAGCATATCTTCCACGAAGAGAGTATGGGAATATCTGGTAAGGGTTCTGGAGACGAAGGACTGACTGAATTTGAGTAACAGGAAGTCCAGAGAAGCAAATAAGATAGAAACGATCGAAAAATGTAAAGAGTTAGCAAATTGAAAAAGCTAAAATATAAATAACGTTGGAGGAAATACACTGTCACGGCGGTGTCAATAAAAAAATGAGCGATAAGATTTTATTCCAGTGTGACTATAATGAGGGAGCGCATCCGAAGGTGCTGGAGCGCCTGGTGCAGACCAATATGGAGCAGACACCGGGCTACAGTGAGGATAAATACTGTGAAGAGGCGCGCGAGAAGATCCGTAAGGCCTGTGGGGATGACAGCCTGGCAGTCCATTTCCTGGTAGGTGGGACCCAGACCAATGTCACAGTGATCAATGCAGCACTTCGCAAGCACCAGGGCGTGCTCTGCGCTGTCACGGGACATATCAATGTCCATGAGACCGGTGCGGTGGAAGCCTGCGGACATAAGGTACTGGGACTAGAAAGCCCCGACGGTAAGATCACGGCAGCACAGGTAGCAGAGGCTTACGAAGCCCATATTCACAACGACAGCTTTGAGCACATGGTACAGCCGAAAATGGTTTATATTTCCAATCCCACAGAGGTGGGAACCATTTACAGCAAAGCGGAACTGACCGCTCTCTCCGAGACCTGCCACAAATACGGACTGTATCTGTTCTTAGATGGCGCAAGACTGGGCTACGGACTGGCAGCGCCGGACAACGATCTGACATTACCGGAGATTGCGGCGCTTTGTGATGTCTTTTACATCGGTGGAACCAAGGTCGGCGCATTGTTCGGAGAAGCAGTAGTGATCAAAAATCCGGAGCTTGCACAGGATTTCCGGTATCTTATCAAGCAGAATGGCGGCATGCTTGCCAAGGGGAGATTGCTAGGACTGCAGTTTGATGCGCTTTTCACAGATGGTCTCTATCAGGAGATCTCTGCCCATGCCATTGCCATGGCGGAGAAGCTGCGGGAGGCATTTACGGCGAAGGGTTACAACTATCTGGCACCCAACCGGACGAACCAGATCTTCGTCATTGTGCCGGATGCACACCTGGCGAAGATTTCAGAACAGTTCGAGTACAGCTATGACCAGCGGATCGATGCCACACACAGCTGCGTGCGATTCTGTACCAGCTGGGCCACGAAGGAAGAAAATGTGGATGCACTGATCCGGTGCGTGGAAAAATTATAATATGTTTGGAAGATTCCGCAAGCCGGGAAAGGTTTGCGGAATTTTAAAAATCAGTAATCAATGAGGTATAGAACAGAGGAGAAAACACATGGATAAAGAAATGACCAATGCCATTCAGTTAAGCATCATTTCAGTGGTTATTGGGCATTGTTTGTTAGTTTAACGATTATAGGAATTGTAAAAATACTGATGGTCTATTTCAAATTTGAACAAGGTAAAAAGATAATTACCGCTTTGTCTGTAGGACTTAGTATAATTGCTGTTTTGTTTTTGGCTATGGCAAGAGAGCCGTATGCGATAACCGTAATGTTCTTATTATTGTTTATTAAAGGCGGTCTGCTTTATAAACAAGCTAAGGCAGGTCAATGAGATATCCGATGAGGTCTTCTGTTAATCGGTCAATGAAGGTGGCATATGAAGGATAAATCATTGGGAAATGGTTTATGGAAAGGGGACGGGAAATGACAGAAAACAGTTATAATACACCCTGTGGCTGCATTCATTATTTTGTAAATATAATAGATAAACAGAAAATTACGTTAGTGTTTTTACCGGGACTTACGGCAGACCATAGGCTTTTTGAAAAGCAGACAGAATATTTTGAGAAGAGACAGAATGTGTTTGTATGGGATGCACCATCACATGCATTATCCAGACCATTTACGAATAATTACAGTCTGTCTGACATGGCAGAATGGCTTTATGAAATCTTAGTAAAAGAAGAAATTTATAATCCCATAATTATCGGTCAGTCTATGGGGGGATATCTGGCTCAAATGTATATGGAATTATATCCGGATAAGATAAAAGGCTTTATCTCCATTGATTCTGCACCTCTTCAAAAGTCTTATATGACCGCAGTGGAAATATGGCTTCTTGAAAGAGCAGAGCCATTATATAAGATATATCCATGGAAAGTGCTTCTTAGGGCAGGGTCAAGAGGGTGCGCAGAGACGGATTATGGTCAGAATCTTATGCGGAAGATGATGATGTCCTATGATTCAGATCCTGAAGAATATGCAAGGCTCGCCGGTTTTGGGTACAGAATGCTTGCTGAGGCAATCAAAGCAGATCTGCCATATCGTATCAGTTGTCCGGCACTTCTTATCTGTGGAGAAAAGGATAAAGCAGGTTCAGCAAAAAGCTATAATAAGAAATGGCATCAGAGAGACGGTTTACCGCTTAAATGGATAAAAAATGCCGGTCATAATTCCAATACTGACCAACCGGATGAAGTAAACAGACTGATAGAAAAATTTTTCAGCGAGGTAGATGGGAAAGGAGTGTCTGGATGATTAAGTGGAGCTCATAAGCATGCTGAAATTGGGAATCACTGAGAAAAAATGAACTGGTCGGAATGGAATTCAACTTTGGGGCGCATTCTTTGATTTTTGCCTGTTACGCCCCGGGATTTTGCGGGTTCCGGGGCATTTTTTTGAAATTGTGTTTGTTAAGCCCCGCTAAATCTTGAGTACTGGGGCTTAATTTATAATTTCTTTGTGCTAAGCCCCGTTGAAACTTAGAAAGTGGGGCGTAAAACTTTAAAATGTTTCAGATAAGCCCCGTTGGCGTTCTGAAAGCGGGGCGTAAATCTTTAAAATGTTTCAGATAAGCCCCGTTAGTGTTTCGATAGTGGGGCGTAATCTACCAAAATTCTACAGTATACCCCGATGACTTCCAAGCAGAAAGATTCAATACGCATATGTGGCTATAGGGAAACACCAAAAGGAAACATAGAGAAAATCAGAAAAGTACCATGATACAACATGAAATGTAACAAAAAAAGTCCTTGAAAATCAAGGACTTTACAATGAATCGGAGTGGCGGGATTCGAACTCGCGACCTCCGCCTCCCTAAGACGGCGCTCTAACCAAGCTGAGCCACACCCCGAAACGCAAGTAAGATAATACCATGGAATTTTACAAAAAGCAAGAGTTTTTTTATAAAAAGTTAATTTGCCCATTTTGAGTCTATTGTCGTACAATATAATGAGTATAAGGAAGTCAACATGTTTACATGATTGACGAACGACAACCTTAGCGAATGAATATCCTGTGAAGTAAGATGTAGAGTACGATGGTACGAATGCGTGAGCTTATAATAGAATTACATAAGCTATATCGAGGAAGAACAGAAAATAATACATAAAACAGTGGAGGACAGGTTATGACCAATACAACGAAACTGGCGTTGGAAGCAGCTTTGAAAAAAGAACTTCTCATGAAGTCTCTGGATAAGATCACCATTAACGAACTTGCAGAGGACTGCGGCATCAGCCGCATGGCTTTTTACTATCATTTCAAGGACATCTATGATCTGGTAGAGTGGGTCTGTGTGGAGGACGGCACGAAGGCACTGCAGGGGAAGAAGACCTACGAGAACTGGCAAGAAGGCTTCTGCCAGATTTTCGAGGCAGTGCTGGAGAACAAACCTTTCATTATGAATATCTACCGCTGCGTGGATCGCCAGAAGATCGAAAGCTACTTAAACAAGCTGACCTATCAGCTCATTGCGGACGTGGTGGAGGAAAAATGTGCCGGCATGCAGGTAGCGGAGGAACACAAGGAATTCATTGCCGGATTTTACAAATACGGTTTTGTGGGTGTGATGTTAGACTGGATCGACCGGGGAATGAAGGACGATTATCATAAGATCGTTGAAGAACTGGCAATCACTCTTTACGGAAACATCAGTCGCTCCATCGAAAATTTTGAGCAGACAGAAAAGAAAGTCTGAAATAGTATAAGTACTTTACAAAAAGGGCAGGATGATAAAAACTTTATCATTTGCCCTCTTTTGTAAATTGGTTTTCTTATAAAAAAGAAGTAGGATACTACTTGTAAACAGAAAAACATTTGAGAGTCATCAAAGAAAGGTGGTAATCATTATGGCAAAAAAGAATAATATCGGACTGGGACTGGCAGCGCTGGCAGTAGGTGCAGGCGCAGTGGCAGCAGTAACCAAGGGACATAAGGCAGAGGTGAAGAAAGAGGAGAGAAAGGCAGCTGTCAAGGCAGCCAAGAAAGACTACCGCAATACCGAGCTTGGAAGATACGACAAGAACAGTAAGGGCATCTATTATTCAAACGGTAACTACGAAGCCTTCGCAAGACCTAAGAAGCCCGCAGGAGTGGACGAGAAGAACGCTTACATCGTAGGCAGCGGTCTGGCATCTTTAGCAGCAGCGTGCTTCCTGGTACGTGACGGACAGATGCCCGGTTCCCATATTCACATCTTAGAGGCAATGGATATCGCAGGCGGTGCCTGTGACGGTATTTTTGATCCTGCCAGAGGCTACGTCATGCGTGGCGGACGTGAGATGGAGAACCATTTTGAATGTCTGTGGGATCTATTCCGCAGCATTCCCTCTCTGGAAGTACCCGGAGCCAGCGTGCTGGATGAGTATTACTGGCTGAACAAGGAAGATCCCAACTATTCTCTGTGCCGTGCAACGAAGGATTGTGGACAGGATGCCCATACCGATGGCAAATTCAATCTAAGCCAGAAGGGCTGCATGGAGATTATGAAGCTGTTCATGACAAAGGACGAGGATCTGTATGACAAGACCATTGAAGATGTTTTCGATGATGAAGTATTTAACTCCACCTTCTGGTTATATTGGAGAACCATGTTCGCTTTCGAGAACTGGCACAGCGCACTGGAAATGAAGCTTTACTTCCAAAGATTTATCCATCATATTTCCGGACTGCCTGACTTCAGTGCCCTGAAGTTCACCAAGTACAACCAGTACGAGTCTCTGATCCTTCCCATGAAGAAGTATCTGGAGGCAGCAGGTGTGGACTTCCAGTTCAACACCGAAGTGACAAATGTTATTTTTGATATCAATGACGGCAAAAAGGTGGCAAAGGCTATCGAGTGCAAGGTAAAAGGTGTAGAGAAGGGCATTGTCCTCACCGAGAACGACCTGGTATTCGTTACCAACGGAAGCTGTACCGAGGGTACTATCTACGGTGACCAGAACCATGCACCCAACGGTGACGCGGAGGTTCGCACCAGCGGCGTATGGAGCCTGTGGAAAAATATCGCAAAACAGGATCCTTCCTTCGGACATCCCGAGAAGTTCTGTTCTGATGTCTCCAAGACTAACTGGGAATCCGCTACCGTGACCACACTGGATGACAAGATCATTCCTTATATCACCAATATCTGCAAGCGTGACCCCAGAAGCGGTAAGGTCGTAACCGGCGGTATCGTAAGCTGCCAGGATTCCAAGTGGCTCATGAGCTGGACAATCAACCGTCAGGGACAGTTCAAGGAACAGGACAAAAATCAGGTATGTGTATGGGTATACGGTCTGTTTACCGACGTACCCGGCGATTATATTAAGAAGCCCATGAAGGATTGTACCGGTAAAGAGATCACCGAAGAGTGGCTGTATCACTTAGGTGTGCCCGTAGAAGATATCGAGGATCTGGCAGAGCACAGCGCAGTCTGCGTACCTACCATGATGCCTTATATTACCGCATTCTTCATGCCCAGAACCAAGGGTGACCGTCCCGATGTCATTCCCGACGGCTGTGTGAACTTCGCTTTCTTAGGCCAGTTTGCAGAGACCCCGAGAGACACCGTGTTCACCACAGAGTATTCCGTGAGAACCGCTATGGAGGCTGTCTACGGACTGTTAGGTGTAGACAGAGGTGTGCCTGAGGTATGGGGAAGTGTATATGATGTCAGAGAGTTATTGGACAGCAGCGTGAAGCTGATGGATGGCATGTCTCCTCTGGAGATTGAACTGCCCGGACCTTTAAATGCACTGAAGAAGCCGCTGCTTCGCATAGTGAAGGGCACTGTAGTGGAAAAACTGCTGCGTGACCACAATGTGATCAAAGACGGCATGCTGGATTAGAATTGTATATGGAATAAAAGTGCGAAGACTCCCACCGGAAAAATCCGGTGGGAGTCTTCGCACTGCGGCGGTTATGAAATATGTCGCAAAAGCGACCCGCCGCAGGCGGAGA
>OJRN01000238.1_pt1 | contig 32219 bp, 18 predicted proteins | sample 1599211 | NCBI WGS metagenome assembly OJRN01 (sample SAMN03922532, study PRJEB24848) | human gut metagenome | isolation source: stool sample | host: Homo sapiens | place: Germany | collected 2010-05
CCTGCGGCATACCTTTGCCACCCGTGCGCTGGAGCGCGGCATGGACTACAAGACCTTGTCAGCCATCCTCGGTCATTACTCCGTAGCGTTCACAATGGACACCTACGTCCACAGCATGGACGAACATAAGCGGCACGAAATGGACAAGATGGACGATATGTTCGGGATGCAGTACAGTATTTCCGTAGATAACCGGCCCTACCCTGTACTCTGCACCTTATCCCCGGACGGCTGCACAATCCATGTTCCTGACTTCCCCAAAGTTACCGCACAAGCCCCCACGCTGGAAGCTGCCCTGCTCGAAGTCAAGCAGCAAATCCAAAAAGCCCTGCGCCAATACAAGAACCCACCCATTCCCACCAAACAAGACCAAATCGTAGTGCCAAACAACAGCGTGCTGGTACTCGTCAAAGCGAGCTGACTACGCTGACCGCTCCTATTTTTACCTGCCAACTCCGCAAAATTTATCTACAAAAAGCGCCCGGACGGTTGAAAAGTTCAGCCATCCGGGCGCAGTCATTTTCCCGTTTTGGGGTCATTTTGGGGTCATTTTGGGGTCAAAGTTAGCAGATCGTTACCACTTTTGCCATAAGGTAGAAAAAAGCTCGTTGAAACTTGTCGTTTCAACGAACTTTTGTTGGCAAATCTACCGTCCGTGGATACAATGCACCATGCTTTGACGGCGTGGTGCATTTTTGCGGCGTTCGTCCTGATGCACCGGGACAGTGGGGACAGAAAGGACAACATCAAGTCTGCCTATCGAACTGTATAATACTTTTGATTTCTGCTTTTGGGCTTCTCCGGTATGGTCATTGCAAGCTTTTCAGCAGCAAGCAGGGGCTGAACATAATGCTGCATCGCATAAAACACGGTTTTCACGCCCAAAAATGCCGCAATCTCCTGCCGTGTTTTCGGCTCATGACAAAACGCCAACAGATCTCCGATAGGTTCGGTATTTACTGCTTCTTTCTCCTCTTCCGCTTTATTATAAAGTGTTACCACGAACTCGTTTCTGCGGTTTTCAAATTTCGGTTCCGGTAAGCCATATTCCTTCATCGCATTACGCATAGTGGGAATGCCCGAGTAACGATGTTCTGCTGCGGTCAGCGTTTCTGCCATAACGGCCAGCGCAGGATTCCGGAGATCCGGTTTCGCAATACCCAGCTGTTCGATGCTCATCCGGCCATACAAGCTTCCGGGGCTGTGAATTTCGACACGGTTCGTGAAAAAGTCAATTTGAACCGGTGTTCCCTCCGTATGAATGCTATAGTCGCGGTGAATAACGGCATTGAGGATTGCTTCGCGGAGGGCATCTACGGGATACTCCGTTTTATCCGTGCGGGCGCCGGTTTCTTTGCTGATAATGGTTTTGACCTTCATATTCCGACGGCAGAAATTCAGTGCTTCCTCCACCATTTCCGTAATGGTACCGCTGATTCGCTTGTTGTCGATAAACCGTGCGGAATCCTGATCTACATCGCCGATTTCCGTGCCAGGCACAACAATCGCCGTAATGCCAAGCTGCGGGAAGAATCCCTGTGGGTAAAGGCAAAAATTCAGAACTGCTGCCAAGGTTGGAACACCGTTTCTTGTAATGTTCAGCATCTCCATGGCTTGCTCCTGTGTCAGTCTGGAAAACCCGGGTCGGTCTACACGCATTTTTTCAATATAGCTGTGGATCTTTTCTGTGTCCAGCAGTTGCAGCGTCGCCCGTTCAACGGGTCGCTCGTCATCATGAAAATGCTTACGGAACGCTTCATAGCTGTATAGCTCGTAGTCTGTCATCGGCAAATCCGCATCTCCGACACGAATGTAGGAACCCTTGGTACGCCCTGCACCGCGATAGTAGCAGGGACGCTCCGCAATGTCGATTGCCGGGATTTCCGCAGCGCAAATCGTTTTCCCCTGATATTCTGCTAGGGTGAATACGGCACGAACCGGAGGCTCCATCTGTAAGCACTGTTCCGTTATTTTCTTCTGCAGATCCTGCGGATCATATACGCCGACGACCTGAAAGGCAGCATCCTCATCAATACCGAACACAAGGATACCGCCACTGTCTTGGTTGGAAAAACTCGACAGCGTATCGTACAGCCTCTTAGGGCAACCCGTCTGTGCGGATTTCAGTTCTATTGTTTGCTCTTCGGCTTTCTGTTTGCATATTTTGTTTGCTAGTTCAATCAGTTCTTCGATTAACAAGCTAACACCGCCCTTCTATACGCTAATTATAGCAAAAGCATTTTGCTGATTCAAGAGAATTTTGCCGAATAAGCAAAGAGTATTTGAATGTTTCATCAAAATCTAAGTCAAACCGTAACAATCCACAATTATGGGCAAGGGATGTTAAGTTTCCGCACGCTTTCGTTTTATGCGGAAATTTCGTAAATGATAACGTAGGCGCATAATAAATGACGTCCTGTGAAAGCAACGGCACCTGTGAGATAATAAGGGTATCAAGAATTACTGAGAATTCTTGGTAACTATCCGGAAATCCTGAAAAGTCTCAAGGATGAGTCGTAGCCACGGGAGTGAGTCAGATGAAGCGGGTTATAAGCCAAAAACAGTGGAAGCAGCGCATTGTGAAGTGCCGCAATTCAGGTGTTCCGGTAAAGGAATGGTGCCGGAAGCAAGGAATCAGTTATTCTACCTACTACCGCCATGAGCGAGCATTATTAAAATGTGCGCAGGATCCCAGTGATATACCGATTTTAGAGCAGGCACCACAAACATTACCGGTTCCATTCGTCGAGGTCACCAAGATGTGTCAGGCAACTTCCAAGACCCATACGGATAGCATTGTAATCCAAGTCTCAGCCCCGGGATTCAGGCTGAAGATAACCGGTGAAGCTGCAATTAAGGCATTGAAAGAAATCGAACGGGTGCTGCACAATGCTTAAGGATGCAACGGGTTTTAAAAAGATTTACATAGCAGCCGGGAAGACCAATCTTCGCAAGGGAATGGACTCACTGGCAGCAATAGTCAGTCTGCAATTTGAACTTGATCCATACGAGACGGATATTCTATTTCTGTTTTGTGGTAGCACTCTACGTCTAATAAAAGGTCTTGTATGGGCAACCATTCACAAAGATGACCGTTTTATATTTTGGTAGCACAATGTCTGGTTTTCCTGGCAGCTTGGCATCATTTTTCGATATCGAAATCATTGCGAGAGCAGAAATTTCCTCCCCAATTCTTCCGGTTTAGTGTTTTTACTGTGAATCCGGAACATATTGTAGCTTCGTTGTTCCGGAGTATGCACATCGGCCACAACAATCTCCCTCCGTGAAGATTAATTCTGCTCATCAAATCTGTCCAGCAGAGCCGTAGCAACATGGTATGCCAGACACACCGGTACAGCATTTCCGATTTGTTTGAATGCCAGGGTTCGTGAAGGAACACCTTTCTTGGATTCAAAATAGTAATTATCCGGGAATGTCTGTATTCTGGCAGCTTCACGGGGTGTTATTGAGCGGTTCTGCTCGATGTCCGGATGGATAAAATAGTGCCCATCCCGAGCGATATGGGCAACAATCGTTTGTGCATGCGGCAGATTTCCGGCGACGACTTTAAATCGGTCCAGGAAAGATGTAGTATTTTGATGTGTCCGGAGATTCGCTGGCAAATCTATATATGACACCCGGGTACCGTTTTTGTTCCATGTATCCACAACAATCCGATAAATCTCCAAGTCTTGGTCTGTGTGCGGTCTCGCTTGGTGGAATGTTACTGGTTCAGTATCGTACTCCTTGATTCCGGACTCATACAGATATTGACCGTCGTAGTGTGCTGTAGGAACCGGCTCGGTCGTTCCGCCACCAGCAGGTATAGCAGGCAAATCGCCAAATACCTCACTTACCAAATATTGATTTGGTATAGCCGGAATGTCAGGATAAAAGCCTTCATAATTTCCTCTGATGCCAATGAGAATGATCCTTTTCCGGTTCTGGAGAACTCCGTAATCTGATGCATTGAGTGGTCGGAATTCAGTGGAGTACCCACATTCGCGGAACAGTGCCCTCATATTATCAAAGTGAAGCGTCTGATCTTCGTCTTTGGCCGATAGCAGCCCAAGAACATTTTCAAACACAAAATATGCAGGTTGATATCTTCTCAAAAATTCAGCATAGTGTCTGTAGAGATAGTTGCGCTGATCGCCTACCATTCGTGTTTCAGATCGGGATCGGCCTGCAAGGGAATAGGCCTGACACGGAGGTCCGCCAATAATCAAGTCCAGCGGTTCTTCACCAACCAATGCGTCAACTTCTTCGAAAATGGCCGGCAGCGTTTCCGTAGAAATCTCATAATTCAATACCGAATCCAAAACTCCCTGCGGAATGTGATCATAAAACTGATTGCGGCTGATTTCCCGATTGAGATATTGATTATATATATCCAACTGGTCATGCTCCCGCAACCAATGGTATGCCATACGTGTTTTCAACGTATAGCACGCAGCTACATCCATTTCCACATGTCCTACGGCCTCATACCCTGCCCTTAGGAAGCCTTCGGATAAACCTCCAGCTCCTGCAAACAGGTCCAGAAATCTGGGCATTATACATCACCCCGTCCTAACTTATACTTGGTTTGATGTCTGACCACCTTTTATGCACCAACTTGCGTAAAACCAGACAGAATCATATTTTGGCGTTCCTGCTCGGCATTGCAATCATAAAGAACATAGAGCATCGCGCATGCACGGGAAGCTGCCACATAATTCAGCAACCGGGTTTCCTCATTAGAAAAATGGTCTATATCAATCATAATCACAATTTTCGATTCCAAACCTTTGAAACCGGAAATTGTAGAAAATCTCACATCGTTCTTTTTGGCTTTCCACAGTGGCCCTGTTGTCTTCAATGTTCCAAGGTCTTTATCCAGTCCTGTGAGACCCAGTCCATTGTGGGAATTTGTCAGTGTGTACCGGGAAAGAATTACAAAATCACCGCCAACAGCACCGCTGTCCTTAATATTCCGGACAATAGCATTAATCTTTCGCCGTTCATCCTCTCTGCCGTTATAGCTGTCATACTCAACCTGGGGGCCGGATACTGTGGGTTTTCCTTGGTTGGGAATGTTGGTCATCAGAATATTGGCATTTGCAATTTGCTTGGTATTTCTGCAATTCGCATGTAATTTCCAACTCATTGCATACGCTTCTTTGCGAAGTTTCATTATCATCGCATCAAGTTGAGCATAAGAGTTGAAGATATTCTGGTTCGGATCATAATAAATTGCCCAAGTTCCGTTGCCCAATCCATCCCGTACAATTCTGTCAACGCACTCCAGGTAGGTATCAGTGAGCAAATCCTGTCCTTCATCAATAATTACCAAATCATACGCAGGAACATCTTCTGCCGCCATAAAAGTTGCGGGCAATTCTTTTTCATAAAAATGCTGACTCAAATCCGGAGACCACTCAATACCGCAGGTACGCATCATGAATGCATGAAGTGTAACCGCTTCAATATAGACTCTGTCTTTTTCGAACTGGTACTGCACATACTGGGCAATATTGTGATTATAGCAAAGGTACAGTACACTTTTTCCTTCCCAATATGCCCTGCGGGCCTGCTCCATTGCAATCAATGTTTTGCCTGCACCCGCAACGCCGGAAACCATCGTCCGAGGATTTTCAAAAAGCGATTCCAACACTTCATATTGCTCAGCGGTTAGCGCACACAACTCCTTCACTGTACGTTCCACCGTATCTTTCATAGAAGGGACAAAATGAAAATCACCGCGAAGAAGATTAGCCATCTTATCGATCTCGGCATCAGTCAGTCGTCCGCCCTCAAAGCCATGCTTTTCAATGCAGGTCTGCCTCCAGTATCCAAATGCCTGATTGACAAGACTGTCCAAATTCCAAGACTGCTTGGCATCAACCAAGATCTCCGGAACAACATCGATTCCGACAACCGTTGCTCTAAAACGGCAATCCGGCATAGCAACAGCACATGCATATTGGCAACGCACCAGAGGATCATAATTCCCAAGCCTGCGAACCATATACTGTCTTAAAGACTGCATATTACCCTGCACTTGTTGGAATGGCCCTTCATTCTTACGGGAGATATTACCGTAGCGGTTTGTAAATTCCCATACTCCATTTCTGCGGGACACCTGCCCACCCTTAACTTCAAGACACAGTACGCCCTCATTGCACAGAATTACAAAATCAATCTCACCGAAAATTTTGTTGGCATGTTCTGCAATCCCTAATGAGTGCAGAACAATATATTTCTTATTCGTTCTATGGTCCCGAAATTCGACAAACAGTCGTTTTTCTGCAGGACTCTTGATTTCCGGTGACAGGACATCTGGAATTAATTGAACCATATTTTTCTCCTGTTATTCCAGTAAGGCTCCAAAGAACCCCCGTTCTCTGTCTTTTATAGTACCAACCACAGCAGCTCGATCCAACAAGCAGTTACGCATTTCACAGCTGGTTTCAGGCAAAAGCGAACAAGCGTGGCACGCTGCGTAATTCAGAGAGTCATATCCCTGTGCATGAGATTCAATGCAAATGGGATCGGACGAACACCATGACGCTTCTTGGAGCATATTTCTGAAAATCATTTCAAAAGACTCAGGGAGTCCTTTTCTCACCAATCCGCCTAGGCTGCCATCAGAGTCAGAAGAAGACGTGTACAACAGAATACCTGCCATTTTTACATCAGACTCCGGATAGGTGCTGTAAATCCGTTCCTTAATGGAAGCTCCGGAATAACCGCACTCCAATGACAACTGACGGATCAGCAGATGAGAAAGCGTGTGCAGCAGTACATACCGGGCGGAAAAATTTTCGCAGCCTACATTACTATGTTCCAGCCTAGTTCGCATGGGCTGATACTCATTTTCAAAAGCATCTTCCCATTCTTCCAATGCGTCTTCTCTTATTTTGATGAACAAACCTTCTCCCAGCATTTCAATAGCTGGAAGCCAGTTCAACTCTACATCACTGAGCGGAACACAATCTCCAGACAAATGGTATCCTTTGAATCTGTCGTCATCAGCATTAGGCTGCTCTGGAGTAATTCGGCGGAAGCCGCGCAACGCAAGGACCTCACGCAGACGCTTTGCCAATACAATATCCTCGATATAGTCCTCAAGGAATTCCGGTACTGTAGCCCTTGCAATTCTGAACTGCACATCCTCAGGATCATCATAGTCACCCATGCAGAAAACACGATACTCATCCTCAAGAAGGTTCTGCTTGGTATACTCGCCTCCGTTGCCGTCATTATAGCGCTTCTTAATCTCAGATATCAACTCATCAATTGTACAAATCTGCATCTCCAACAGCGAATGGAACACACTTTGTACAACGGCTCTCAGAACATATTCATCTGGGTTGCTATCCAGAATATCTTCAATTTGCTCCCAGCGTACCGCAATTTCCTGCTGAACCTTACTGCTCCAGGGAGGAATGGTCAATGCACTGGCAGTCATAGAAAAGTATACATTAGAGGCTCCACGCTGAAGTACCCGCAACTGTGCAGTACAGGATACCGGATCATTGTATTCCTTTTTGCTGCCCAGCCAGGGACGCTTTCCATGACAGGAGTAGCCCCGAAGTGCATCTTTCGCCATGCTGCCAGCCATTGTACGACTCTTTCCACAAGCGGTACATTTGATAACAATGCTGTCCAATCCGCCGGTTTCATCGGAGAAACTGATGCGAAGGGCACCGTTGCGCTTATCGGCAGGGCATTCACTAAAGTTCCCGTAATGGACCCACCATTCATATGGAAAGTCCTCCAGGTGGCCATTGGTACATGCGGCAATAAAACGGGAGGGAACAATGTTTCTCTTGGGATGACCGTTAGCACAGCTGCGGTCTGTCACATCGCCAAACCCCCAGTACGGCATCAGTCTCCCGCAATTGGGATCAGGGCAGAAATGATAGTATGGAAAGCGGAATGCGGGGACATCCGGGGTCATGTCATCATCCTGGGAATTGGATACATAAGGTTCTTTGAAACACGAAACTTTCAGCAGTTTTTCGAGATTTGGCTCGTGCAGAACCGGGCTGTTGTCTTTCCAGTAATTGGCGCCTGCCATAATGACAGAATAATCCGGCATATCTACAATAGAACCATTGCCGAATGTGGTGATTAACTGCGTTTTACGCAATCTGCCCACCACCTTCTTGGGCTTGGCTTGATCTCTGTTTGAACCAAAGTGTAGTCTTGCCATGATTACAATCCTCCCAGCAGATAAATACCCGACTGGCCATCCACATTACGCATGCTGTTCATCATACGGAAACGGTCATTTTCGGTATCGCCTTTCAGCAACTTCTTCTCGTTTTTTCTGCTTTTATACACGAGGGAACCGGTTGCTGCAATATCCCACGCATCCTGGATATCTTTGAGTTCATCCATAACTGCTGACAACTCATCAGGATCGACTCTTCTTACATAGTCTATGATGATTTTCTCAACCTTTCGGATTTCGGGATTGTCAGAGCGATAATTGATTGCCTGACTGTTTCCTCTGAGGTTCTCAATCAGGTAACGGCACAAAGAAACATATAATGCATGCAAGCCACGATCTCTTGCCCGATCAGAGAAGGGTGTAAGACTGGTTGCTTCTACGTAGCGGTACAACGCAGAATGATACTTCAGAAACTGCTCATAATGTGAGCGGTCACGGGAACGGGATGCGTTGTACACAGCAATAACCAATCCGGGATTATCGCGACCCACACGGCTGGTTGCCTGAATATATTCTGCATTAGTCTTAGGCTGACCTGCAACTACCATTGCACCCAAACGACCGACATCGACACCAACAGAAATCATGTTGGATGCCAGCAGGTAGTCAAATACATCTGCATGGTTATCCTTGGTATAGCTGCGTTTCAACTTAACTTGGATAATATCTGTAATTTCAGAATTGCTCATGCGGCTTGTCAGTTCTTCCGTATATGTATAACCTTTTGAGGTATCAACACCGGGATAAACCGAAACAAATTTAGTTTTCGCAAGGTAATCAAGACGACTCTGAACGTCATCAAGGATCTGTGTGCTTGCACCGCCCAATTCCCGCAAGCTGTTAAAATAGCCAGTAATAGTCCAAAAATTATCCACAACTGCATCGGGGTATCCCAACGTAGCCAAGTAGCGGGTAGCAAACAGCATGGCTGCATTCACTCTGATCAATGTCGTAGTTGCAGTCGTTCCTATACCCATCACTCCAAAATACTGACGTGCAGGTCTTTCTTCCGGTGTAGACTGTATAGCAAAAAACGAATCCTTGGCAGAAAGCCCCTGCGGCGGAAACTGCGTGTGGCCACGTCCGTACAATGCCATGATTTGATTTGCTGCATTTCGGATGGTTGCGGTGGACGCAATTACTTTTGCGCAAATACCATCGCGCTCACAGAGTTTCGATATGGCAGCCTCATAGATACCAGTCATGGTGCCAAGGGGGCCGGAGATCAGATGAAGTTCGTCTTGGATGATAAGCTCCGGAGGTTTTTTGTTATTTGTAATGCCAAATAGTGCCGCTGGTTTATCGTTCAGCGGAATCTGGGCAAATTTATCGACGGTGGCAACAACAAAAGTTGGCAGGTGCTGATAGATAGCATCATCAATAATGTGAACCGGGAGCCCATTGGGGGCAGTATGGAAATTGCAATGCTGATTCGGACATTTGATTATCATCCTGTTTTGGACAAGATCAACATCATAGTGCTGTGCATTTAACTTTGCGCCGCACCAAGGGCAAACCTTGATTTGAACAGGATTGGATTTTTCGTCATCCCCGCCTTCTTTCTGCTTATTGATGCTGGTTCTGGCCTCTTTCAAATGGTTCGGTGTAAGATTACCACCAACCCACAGACCGATGGAAATCTCATTTCCACCCAAATTATGCTTTTTACGCAGCAACTCGCATGCAAATATCAGGATACTTGCACGTTCAAACTGCTGTAGAGTCAGGAGCCGAAGTGTATACCGCATAATTACAGTAACACCATCTGCATTGGCATCCCGGAGTCTGCGCAGGAAGATTACAAATGCAGTAATCCCCAAATACGCTTCTGTTTTACCACCGCCGGTTGGAAACCAAAGAAGATCCACCATCTGTCGATCCGGAACTTTCTGACCGGGATGTCCTTTCGGCTCAATAAAGGAGGTCAGTTCATGCAGGACGAAAGCTAACTGGAAGGGGTACCAGCAGACTTTTGCAGGATCAAAGGTTTTTCCGCTTTTCAGCAGCGTTTGTCTTCTCTGAAGCAACATTGCCTCATTTGCAAGTCGGAAGGCACGGAAAGCCTTTCCATCACCTTCTGCACTCTCCTTCAACAGCCTAATGGCATAGTCGATTCTGTTGCATGCATCTTGACATTTTTGAATATTGCTACGGGCAATCTCCCGCAGGCTTTCCTTCACCTCGGATACGGCATTATTTTGATCCTTGATCCACTTCTGGTATTTCGTTGCAAAAGCACTCAACTCCAGAACGACATCGTCAACGGTTGCGGTAGACAAAAACTGCATAGATAATACGTTTCCGCTTACCACTTCAGCAGCCTTCATCTGGCGAAGATTAAATGTTGGAAAAAATGCAGACTCTACCCATTCCGGCTCGGCATTATCCATATCCCACATAACAGAGCATCCGTGTCCCTGTGCATAGCAATGGACATCAGAATACAGCATATCCAATTCTAGAAGTTCCGGATCGGTAGTCAAATATGTCTGCCGGTTTACACTGGTGAAAACAGCTGTTCCATCACTGCTGCTTACTCTGATAACGGGCTGAAAAGCACAACACCTGGAGGTAGAGGTTATATCATTTTCGGACTGGTTCTCGTTAACCAGTGCAATCGTAATCACACGCTCACCGGAATCCATAATAGAGTGTGTATAAACCTGTAGCTGGAGTCCGTTGGGTAAGTCTGCGTACTCCACCCGTTCGCCAGTAAATATGACTTTTTCGTCATAAGAATACTCGTTGCGTTGCCAGATTTCTTTGGGCTTCTTTTCCAGATGTTCCCATCTGGAGGTATCAATCCCACACTCCTTTGCATCATCAAAGGAAGTCGGCTCATAGAAGGCATAGCTGCCAGAAACACAAATTGCACTGACATCTACTTTCAGTGTAACCGTAATACCCATAGAAGAAGGATTATTCTGATTACTCAGAGAAATGGATACATCATAGGTTTCAATCTCATTTTCCAACAAGGGATTCCGCGCCAGATCCAATGCCTCCACAGTATCCTTTTGCGGATACAGTTTGCCCATGATGTAATACTGAACCGGAACTTCGGCAAGGCATTCATCTTTTGTGACAGGTCCAATAAAGTCCTGCTCCAGAATGCGGGTTACAACCTCTCTGGCTTCATAGTATTTTGAATAGTCAGCCATAGCAAAACCTCCGGTTCTGTATAATTAATATGTGTCTTTGTCAACTGCTGCAAACCCTGTGATGGTTATGCCAGACCAAATACTGACATCTCCAAAGGTCTTTGCACCTGCGGGAACAGGAGCTATTCCAGACACACACGTTGTAATGTTGTGGACATACACATCACAAAATGCATGAGGATATACCTCATAATACACCGAGCAATTCATATTTTTTATATGCTGAATTGCCTTTTCCAGTTCATGCGCAAAAGATTTGCTGGTATAGCCCAGTACAAGCTTTTCGTTGTCTTCCAGCACAATTCGATAAACAACATAGGGTTTTGTTCCTTCCGGACATTTAAGCAGTTTCAATCTCATTCCAGAATGAACACTCTTCCGGATATACTGCTGAAGCTTATTGTCAGCAGCGAGAGATCGCAGATCCAGATCGGCATCACTGCCAACCTCGAAATGAGAAATATACCTTTTAAAGCCACCGGCTTTCGCACATCGTTTGCTCTGATCGTCATTCCTCGTAATGTAGATCTGTTTATCCTTCTTGGATATCTCGGCTCTTTCTACCTTTTTCTTGGGCCGTGTCAATGCAACATAACATACCTTATGTTCCAAAAGGTCTTCTGTATCGGGATCTGCCATTGCCTCAATCACATCGTCAATGACAATCACAGAGTCAAATTCCTTGCCCTTTGCCCGATGAATGTTACTGACCGTAATAGAGTACTTGGCCCCCGTTCCGGATTCATACAGCATTGGCTCCTTGGCATTTCTCAAGAGGCCTTTCAGCAGATCTGCAACCTCATATCTCTTCCGCGCTTCACCACGCTGTGTTGGAACAAGAGCCGTCCACCGCATATGTGCCATTTCGTATCCAGCCTCCGGAAACAAAGCAAGATGGTTTGACACAAAGGCAGTTTCATCAATAGATTCATTTTCGTAGTCACAGAATATACGGGCAATCCAGTCGCCCAGCGTCGGAGACCCCAGGCCACGGTGCAGGGTATGCGGAACATCCGCATTTTGGAGCCATGCAGAGATCTGCAATGCCTGTCCATTTGTGCGGGTAAGAATACCCAATGTCTCACCCTGACCGACATATCGCAGTGCATCGTCCCTTGAAAACTTGGTCAGTTTTACAGGCATCCGGGGAATGTGTGTCAACAAATCTTTCGCTGCAGAAACCCGTTCCGTGGTGGAACCAGTAAGGATTGCCTTCCGGTATGGGACAGTCAACTGCCCAAAGGTATCACCCTGGCGGTGATTCTCTGTTAGTGCGTAATAATTGGCACTGGGGAAACTTTTGAAAATGTCTTGATAGAATTGCTCAGAGGACATAATCGCAGGATTGCCTTCTGCCATATAGTCGTACAAAGCTTGGCAAGAATCACCCAAAATCGTAAAACCACAAGTGTCAGGGAGACCTTTCAGCATTGCCAGAACCAACTCTGCCCGGCTACCAACAAGATCTTGAACCTCGTCGACGATGATATGTTCATAATCAGCCAGCATATCTTTTTTCTTTTTGAAAATGGATGTTGCAACTTTTATGCGCTGATCATAGTCATATGCTTCCAGAAGGAAGTGCTTGGGAAGTAAATCCTGATGATTTTCCTGCACCCATGCCAGCATATATGTAGAGAAGGAGTCAAATGTACGAACATCTACATCCTGCCACTCATAACCGATGCGTCCCGTCTCGGCGGCATCAGAGAGCCTGTTTCGTACAACCTCCACGGCAGAGTGCGAGAAACACAGAACCAGGATATTTTCTGCCTTAGCCTGCTCCTCGTTGATCATATGGATGATTTTTTCAATCAAGGTCCATGTCTTGCCCGTACCGGGACCAGCATTTACGATGCTTCGCTCTGCAGGTTCCGCTTCAATGATTTCGTCCTGTGTGGTTTCTTTAAAGGAACTGAAATCGATTTTCCTGACTTCCGCAGGCTGGAGCACCGACTGAACGGGTTTTCGGACAACGAACGGATCGTCCGTTTTTTTCTCCGCAGGAGTAGGAGTCCCCGATTCTCCAGCATGCTTCTGTTCCGGGGTGTCTCCTTCAAACAGTTTCGCTGCCGCTCCGGCATCTCCATCTTCTGCTGCACGCTTCTTTCGTGCAGCTTCTTCCAATTCGAAAATTGCCGGCTGAGCCCTTTTGTTCTCCTCATATATTGCTAACTCGGAAAGATCAAAATCGGGACGGCAACTATGAAAGAGGCTGCATTTCGTGTTAAGGCACCTGCAGATGACCTGCTCATGCCCCTGCTGGTCTCTAATTGTTCCCCAGGGATAGTCATTTTTTGCAGCGTATGCGCAGTGAACTGATGCAGAATCGTATTCTTTCTTCTGAAGGCTCGTCAATGCACATTGTTTTTTGAGAATCTCCAGCGAAAATGGGTCATGTATTTTGGAACGAAAAGTAGAGTCCTCATAAAAACTCTTTTCTACAGGATACAAATTGCTCCGGAATGCTACAGTACTGATATTACTCTCCATGCTGCACCTGCTTTCCAGGCAGCTTATAATAGCATTTCAATTGTGTGTATTCCCACAGCCGCCGGAACTCTGCAGGCCGCATATTACTTCCGGCAATAGCAATGAACACCATATTTTGATCAACAGATGCATTGAGTATAATCTGCTCCTGAAGGAAACGGTATGCAGGAATTGTCAGTGTTTTATATCTTTCCGGGGCAGCCTCGATATCAGGGCTGCCACCAAAAACAAAACGGGCTTCCTTGCTGGAGTCCACAATTCCGAAGTGACATGTATGCTCCCATCCACGAATGGGAGTGTCTGGTTTCAGAATTTCATAGTATGCATTGTCACTCAGAACGATACCAATAGACTGATTGGCATAATAACCTCCGGGAGTCATTGCCAACATAGCAGCACCCTGGCCGACATTCCACATGGTTTCTTCCGGAAAGAACAGCTTATCTCCATACTTGTCATTCATCTTCTCCAACAGAGGACGCAAATTGCTACTACCGCCCACCATAACGATCCGATCAATATTGGCAAGTCCAACTCCCGACTGACGGATAGCTTCCTCTAGGCAGTCCATCGCCATCGTGACTTCCGGATCTACAATGTCAGCAAACCAGTCATATTCCAATGTTTCACGGCAGGCACCATACACGCCATAATTATTGATGGAAATCGTGGCGGTATCATCATCGCCCAGCATGCGTTTTGCCCGCTCGGCACGAACCCGCATCATATCTTGGGCGCTGGATGGCATATCTGCGAACGCCTTCTCAACACCTTTTTTACGGGCAATTTTTGCATGAATTCGCTTGGCAATTTTATCATCGATATAGTCACCGGCAATGCCTCTCCCGACTGTTGCCAATTCAGATACTTTTCCATTGACATGCTGAAGAATGGATACATCCAGCGTGCCACCGCCCCAGTCAAAAATCGCAACAACAGAAGAACTTTTCAGTTCATTATAGTTTGCAAAAAAGGCCGCAGTGGGTTCACTAATAAAAGAACTAATATGAATACCGGCTTTCTTTGCTGCTTCACGCAGTTTGGCACGCTTTGATGCGCTGAAGCCAACGGGAATCGCAACAGTTGCCTCTTCCATGTCAATTCCGGTACGATTATGCACATTGGCTTTCAGATACTTAAAAACCTCGCTGGCCACATCGACGGCAGTCCATTCACGGCCTGCGATTGTTTTTATCTGCTCAGAATCCAGAATGGTCTTAACCGATGAAATATACTCACAGGATTCGCTCAGCTCCATCTTCTTATCCCATGCATCCCGGCCAGTGAATACAGCGCCTGTGGTTTTATCAATCGCAACAACGGACGGAATCGGACGTCCTTCTTCATCGCCGTATTTAACGGCTTCTGGCTTTTGATCCATCACCACATATCCAACAGTTGCGCTGTTGGTTGTGCCGAAGTCAATGCCAAAATAATATTTCAATCCTGTTGCCACATTTTTTCACCTCACTCAATTTTCATGCCGCCCTTTTCCAGTATATCGAAGATACTCTGAAGCTGGAGCCTCAGATTCTCGCCCAAATCACAGCTCATAGGCACATCCAACGCATCCACAAAATCCCGATATTCGACCCGGATCTTGGATGCAAGTCTCTGGAGCAACTCATCAGCCTGTTTACTTCTATCCCGGCAGAGAACCTCTGCCATCTTAACTCTTTCTGCTATTTCCGCGTCTTTTTCGGCGATGATTGCATTTCTTTGCTCCACCGTCTGTTTCAACACAATGATATCGCCTTCCGCGGCAGACAGTTTTTTTCTTAACTCAGTAATAGTATCCTGTAGGTCTGCTATCTGCTGATTGGTTCCATGAAGTTTATTCTGCTCAGTTTCCAAAGCTTGGGTCAATGCATCAATTTTAACTCTCTGTTGCGTACTCTCGGCCTTCACAACAGCTGTAGCTTTAGAAGCTTTCCCCAGCAACGCAGCAAGATATGCTATCATATCGGCAGGAGTATCTTCCTCAGGCTGTGCAACGGTCACTTTCGGTGCTGGAACTCTATCTTCCGGGGGATTGCATGCAACGGATACAATCTTCGCTTTTTCCGCTGCATCTGTTGTTGATGCAGGGGTTACTGAATCAGTCTTCGTGTCTGAGATGACACTTTGGGAAAAATCATAATCAGCAAGCCACTTGCGAATCTTTGCAGTATTTTTTACAACAACGCCTTTTGCGGAACCAGCATTTTCAATGCCATCCATTATGGAAGAAACAAGCGCTACAAACTCGTTAATGAATACCGGTTTGGTTCCAATATCTGCAAGAGGACATAGTTCCGCATCCGGTCGAAGTTCCGCTAGAAAATACTTCTCCAATGTTTTCTCAGCCGTGCCGAGTCGTTTTTTATCTTTATTAACACATGCACTCGGCAACCGCTTAATTATGGGTGCCAGTATATTCCTAGGAGCATTGTTATTAAGCATCAATGCTAACAAATGCGCCATCAACCGGAAAGATACATTGCTGTCAATGCCGTAGTATTTTCCGCCGAACAGTGTTGCCAGAGTTGCATTCGGATCTTCCGTTTGAATCAAATAGGCATAGAAAGGCTCTGCACCGCAGAAAGCAAATCCTTCGTACAAATACTGTTCTGCGCGGCCAGTCAAACCTGTATCCGCAACAAGGCCAAGCCATGCGCTGCGAAAAGCTTCTTTTTCCTTAATTGTAGGCTCTTTCTTTTTCTTTTCTTTTTTTGCTTTCATCAACGCATCAAGCGTTTCAACGTATTTATCCATGATGATTCCTCCATCAATTGTCATTTTATTGCATTTTCTGTCCAATAAACCATCTATATTCAGACTTCCGAATTCTTTATATATTCCACAATATCCCCAAAATCCGTATCCAGCGTGCCGCAGATCTTTTCCAGCACGCCCATCGCCACGGGTTCATCTCTGCGGAGTTTGGTCATGGTATTGGGGGCCAACCCGGCGGCTTTTCGCAGGTCGGCTTTGCTCATCTTTTTATCAACCAACAACTTCCACAGTCTGTTATAGGAAATGGCCATATAGGAAACCTCCTGATGATATCACAAATATACAAAAGAATCATATCATCTTGTGTCAGCTTTTTCAAGATGTTGTCGCAAGATTGTGCGATTGCGCAACAAAATAGTTGAACTTATGCTTGTGGCAAGGTACAGAAATCGCAGCATTTCGCCTTTCAACTCTGTGCCGATCATGCACATATCCAAGTGTGATTTCACTATCTTTTGGCATATCCACTCCGGTAATTTGCTTGTACAGTCAGCCGTTTCCCGTTTTGGAGGTATCCCCCTTGCTAATTCTGCGAAAATTTGCGCGAAGCCCCATGCCGGTCTTCATACAAATAGAGCGTGGTGATTTTGATTCCCCCCTGGGGCCACCACATAACAGCAATTATTTTGTATCGCTTTTTGCCCTTTCCCGGTAATAATACTCCTTTGATTTGAGTTTATTCCTCACACTCTGACATTCCAGAGTGCCGCAATACTTCTGCCGGCTCCCTCGTTTGATGAACGCCTTACCGCAAGCCTGGCAGAACGCAATATTGGTTTTACCGCCGTAGTCATCCAGGGCGTTGGCATTTATATGCGATAATATCCTGTGCTTTGTACACTCTCGGCAGACGGCTGCATCGCCCATGTTCCTGACTTCCCCAAAGTTACCGCACAAGCCCCCACGCTGGAAGCCGCCCTGCTGGAAGTCAAGCAGCAAATCCAAAAAGCCCTGCGCCAATACAAGAACCCGCCCATTCCCACCAAACAGGAACAGATCGTCGTGCCAAACAACAGCGTGCTGGTACTCGTCAAAGCAGGTTGACCGCTCCTATTTTTACCTGCCAACTCCGCAAAATTTATCCACAAAAAGCGCCCGGATGGTTGAAAATTTCAATCGTCCGGGCGCAGTCATTTTGCCGTTTTGGGGTCATTTTGGGGTCAAAGTTACCAGATTGTTACCACTTTTTCCATGATGTAGAAAAAAGCTCGTTGAAACTTGTCGTTTCAACGAGCTTTTGTTGGTTGCGGAGACAGGACTTGAACCTGCGACCTCCGGGTTATGAGAAATTCAAAGTTTGTGCGTTACAGTGTTGTTTTGTTGGGTTTGGTGGTATTGCGTACCAAGGCTCAGAATGGGTTTTGTCCCATGTGTACAAAAGAGTGCTGCATCGTGCTGACCCGTCTCAACCCCTTTTGGGGGCAGTTTTGGGGGCAAATCTGTGAGACGGATTCTGACTCGCAACTCTCAAATAAATGCGCAGCTTTAGTCTCATTGAGAAACATGAATACGAGCATCACTGGGTTCTTGCCAGTGAAAAGCCCTACGAATCCGTATATAAGTTTTACCCTCTAGCAAGAAGTTGTACACAAGCACTACTCCACGCCATCTCCTCACACCGCCCCCGTCGCCGCGAGAAACGCCCTTGTTTGGGCGCGTTCGCAACGCATCGGCACGGTGCCTGTCCAGCCAAATACCGCCCCAAATTCCCCGCCTTTGGGGCTTTCTTACCCAAGAACGGCTTTTCCTGTGCAGGCTTTGCCCAGACGGGTTTCACCTGTACAGGAAAAGCCTGCACAAATAAATACTAAATAAATTAAATACTAAAAAAGCGAATACGAATCCTATCTTATCCGCAAAACATAAAATTCGGATTTTTATGCTGTAATCTTGCAGTGATGCATACAACTTAACACCGGAGAGTACAACTTGCGATTGCAGTTTTCATGTTGGGCGTAGTATAATTTATACAGACTCACCGCTTATCAGCTTGGTTCATGGCGGTCAGCACCTGCTCAAACAGCGGGCGCATGGATTCTCCGTAGGCAAGCAGGGCTGTAATAGGCTCGTCTTTCACATACTCCAACATCGGATTTTCCAGAAATTCCGGCGCGTGCTGCCGGAAAATCGCCTGCGCCACCGGGTGTTCCATGATGACGCGCAGCGGGGTTTCCAACGAATAGCGGTCTATTTCCAAGCTGGTTTCGGTGGCGTACTCGTAGTGGTAGCTGCCGCTGCCCAAGGTCAGCGTTTCGGTCTGTTCGGGCAGAGTCAGCTCGGCGGTGGTGTTGGCAGGTATCGTGGCATCCACCGTGATCTTGCCGCCCTCGCACCGCCACGCAATGGCAATTTTGCCGTAGACACTCTCGTATGTCAGCTCGGCGTGGGTAATGCCCTTGATAAACTGCGGGCGCAGGGCAAACTTCTTGTAACCGGGCTCAAGAATTTCCAGTCCGCACAGCTTGGTATACAGCCAGTTGCCGATGGAGCCATAGGCGCGGTAGAGTGTCCAGGGCAGCACGGTCACCACATTGCCCCAGAACGCCGCGCCGTCCTGCTGGTTGCCCAGAATGTTCGGCACGACCTGCGGCATACTGACATCGGGACCCAGTTCACTGGCCAAGTCACGAAGCCACTTGGTCATAAACGGCATAATGTTCTCATTGAACGCCGCCGTGGGGCAGAACGCCGTCACATCGCCTCGTCCAAGCCCAGCGGTTCGCGTTTGTATTCTGTTGTTAAATCGTATAATTTTAGCATGAAAGCCGCCCTTTCTTACTCCACCGTCAAATCCACATATTGCGGCTCGTATCCTTCTGCCGTGACCGTGACGCGCACCTTGCCCGGCTCGGTTCCGGCGCGAATGACAGCCAAAGCGCGTCCGAGCCATGTGGTGTGGCTGCTGCCGAGGTAGGTTTCATCCGTCTGTGTTGCAGCACTGCCGAGGGCCTGTAAGGCAGCCGGACCTTCGATTTCCAGATGAACCTTTGCGTTGGCGCACGGTTTCCAGATGCCTGCCGCATCGGTCAGCGTGATGGGGATAAAACAGAGTGATTGACCGTCTGCGCGCAAGGTCGTTTTCTCCGGGGCGAGGTGCAGCCGGGTTTTCTGTCCCGCTGTTTGCAGTGTGGTTTCTCCAAGGGCGTTTCCGCTTTTATCCAGTGCCACGGCTTTCAGTGTGCCGGGTCGGTAGGGCAGCTTGAAAATCGCGCGGAATTTCTTTGTGCGCTTTTTGCCAACCGGCTTATCATTGCAGTACAGCGTCACAAATTCTGCATCGCTGTACACTTCCACCGTGGCTTTCTGCCCCTCACATCCGGGCCACGTCCAGCTTTCCACGGTGTTCGTCATACGCCACGCGCTGCCCGTCATTTTTCTGCCGTTCCAGTTGACCGGGCGCACACCCAAGTAAGGTGCTTTGCGCAGGCTCCACACCGCCTGCTGGAAATAACTTTCCGCTGTAATGTTTCCCGTTAAATCAATCGCACCGCTGCCCGCCGCAATCGGCAGACCCGGCGTATCCTGCGGGATCATCTGACCGATGCCCGCTTCGCCCAGATAATCAATGGCCGCCCATGCAAAATCGCCAATCAGCGCTGTATGCTTTTGCACCTGCGCCCAGTTGTACGGCAGCTCGCCAATAATCGTCTCGCTGCCCACCATCAAGCGATTCGGATAGTTTTTGCAGTCGTCCTCATAGCGGGAAGCCGCATAATTCAAGCCGAGAACATCCAGCTTTTCCGCCACATCGCGGCAGGCAGCGTCGCCTTTTTTGCCCTTGCTCATGTAAAACATCAGCGGACCGAGATTCTGCGTGACCATATTAAAGAACGCAGAACCCGACTCTTTCTTTTTCTCCTCCGGCTGCTTGGGCAGCAGCGGCTCCGGCTTGTAGGGGCCGCTTTCTTTATACACGCCAATGCCTTTCTGTGCGTAGACATTCAGCAGCACATTGATGCCCGCTGTCACGGGGCGGGTATCATCCAGCGCGTGTACGAATCGGGTCAGCTTGTCGGCGGTCTCCACGCCCTGCGGGAAGGCCGTTTCCGACACCTCGTTGCCGATAGAATACAGAATCACGCTGGGATGGCTGTAATCCTTGGCAATCATAGTGGTCAAATCATCCTGCCAGTTTTCGGCAAAAATGCGGGAATAGTCATGGTAGGTCTTGGGTGTGTACCAGCCGTCAAAGGCCTCGTCCATCACATACATACCAAGGCGGTCACAGGCATCCAGCAGGGCGCGGCTTGCCGGGTTATGGGCGCAGCGCACGGCGTTGTAACCTGCCTTTTTCATAATGCGGATGCGGCGTTCCTCGGCATCGGCAAAGCCGCAGGCGCCCAAAATGCCATTGTCGTGGTGGATGCACCCACCACGCAGCTTGACCGCCTTGCCGTTGACGCACAGACCTGTTTTTGCGCTCCATGTCAGTGTGCGGATGCCGAACGGGACGGATTCCTCGTCGTTTTCGCTCTTGACCACGCAGGTGTACAGGTTCGGGTGTTCGGCATCCCACAGCTTAGCCTGCGGGATCTCGATGACCCCCGGCGCACCCTTTGCCACGCACTGCGCGCCATCCCAAATTTCCACCGCCGCGTGTTCGGTTTCGGTCTGCACCTCAACTACGGCGGGAGCAATCGACACCGTGCGGATCTTTACCGGGCGCACGCCGTCTTTCGGCTTTACCATCAGATGCACAGGGCGGTAGATGCCGCTGCCCGTGTACCAGCGGCAGTTGGGTTCCAGACTGTTATCCACCGTGACGCGCAGGGTGTTTTCCCCGGCACGCACTTTTCCGGTGGCATCGGCGGTAAATTCCGTATAGCCGTAACGGTGTTCGGCAATTTTTTCGCCGTTCAGATAAACGACCGCATTCTGATACACGCCCTCAAACAAAAACGTCAGTGCCTCATTCAGGTGCTCCCCCGGCAGAGAGAATGTCTTTTCATAGGCATATTTCCCGCCCGGAAAATAGCCGCAGTCCTTGCCGTTTTGGCAGTTTTCCTGCCGGGGTTCCTCCAGCATGGCATCATGGGGCAGATGCACGGTGCGACAGCTTCCATCTGCCTTGTAAAAGCGCCAATCGGCGTTAAAATCCAATATCATAATAACTCCCTCTTACGCAAAACGGGGTGCATCGATCGGATGCACCCCGCAATTTTATTTTACGATGCGGATAAAAGCCAAGTCGTTGGTGACAAGCTCTGTCTTTACGGTGAGTTTGCCATCCGCATATTCATACGGAGCCGGGGCGTAGTCCACTGCACTTTCATCAATGACCTGCTGTACCTGCGCCGGGGTCATGTCCTCTGGTTCACCCATTGCCTGCCAGCACTTCAGCGGGTTGCCGTGTTCCTCGTCGATGCGGCAAAGCTGCACGCTCTGCGGCTTTGCGTCCAGTTCGACCTCGATCTCCACCGGGGTGGCCGGGGTGCTTTGCCCTGCAAAGTGGTGCAGGTTCTGTTTGGTAGCCAGCACGGTAAGCTGTGTGTCGGCAGCATCGCGGAACGCTGCCACACTCACCTCGCCGTCCAGTGCGCCGGGCAGCTCCAGCCGTTTATCCCCGGCCTGCCCCAGCAGGCGCAGTGCGTGGAAAAGCGGCTTTGCGATACCGTGCTGGGTCACAAGACCATACCCGCCGTGAAATTCCTCCGGGAAGGGATGAATTTCCTCAAAAATATCGCTGAAGCACCAGATGCTGGAGCCGTCGATGAAATCCTCAGCGCTGAGAGCCGCGCGCACATCGTAGGCGGCTACCTTACGGGTATCGTTACCGGGCGCGCCAAAGGTTGCGCAGCCGTTCCATTCGGTATAGTATACCGGCAAACCGTCAGCCTGCTTCTGTACCTGCTCGGCGGCATCGCGCAGCAGATCTCGATTCAGGTCATCCGTCTCGGTGTTGTCGGGCATCGTGCGGCGGAACATTGGCAGCAAGCCATCCTCCGGCTTTAAACCGGCAAACAGCTGGGCAAAATCGACCTTGTATTCCGCTTGAATCTCCGCAGTATCCTTCATGTGATCCGCGTCTTTCTGATCACACACCTCGCTGATGGGATCTCCTGCATACTGATGGGTCGTGATGAAGTCCACCGGCGCATCATGGGCCTTGCAGTAGTCCACGAACGCCGCGACCCACTTGCTGTTGCTGGTGGCGGGACCGCCGACCTTCAGTTTATCATCCACTGCTTTGACAGCCTTGGCGGTGATTTCATACAGACGGAAATAGTCCTCTTGTGTGCCGTCAAAGAACGGAGTTTTCAAGTCCGGCTCGTTCCAGACCTCAAAGAACCATGTTTCCACTTCCTCTTTGCCGTAGCGGTTCAGCAGAAAACGGACAAATTTCTGAATATACGCCTGCCACTGTGCCTCATCCTTCGGCGGGGCAATGCATGGTTTCCAGTAAAAGGTGCCGCGTGTCGGGCGCTTGGCCATCGGGCTGGGCATGAAGCTCAACTCCACAAAGGGCTTCATGCCGGCTTTCAGCACATTGTCATAGACCAGTCCCGGCAGGCGGAAGCTATTCTCATAGAACGGCACCTGCTCGGAGCCGGGCATCGGCATGACCGTGGACATGGTGTCATAGGTATGCATATCATCGCTGAAAATACCGTGGAAACGCACCCGTTCAATACCCAGTTCGTCATGGATCTGCTTGAGCTGCTCACAGTAATCGGTGCGCATTGCCATGGCTGCATGACCGCTGCCGACGCAGAACTGCCAGTGCTTATGGAACGGCTTTGCAGGTGCATTTGCGGGAATCGTGAATTTCATGGTCTTATTCCTCCGGTTTTTGTGTATGCCGCTTGGCAACTTCCGCACGCATGGCGGGAAGTTTTTCCTCCAGATCGAAGCCGCGGAAAATCAAGAACATGCCCACATTCAGTACGATGGGCAGATAGTTGGAAAATGCGTAGATAGCATAGCGCATCGAGGTGGTGGCCGCGCTTAGGGTGGAATCGTAGGAGCCAATCATCAGGAACAGTGCCAGAACCAACGCACCCAGACCGCCGCCGACCTTGTTGCCGAAGCCAATCGCACCGGAAGAGACGGCCACCAACTTTTTATCATATTTGTACTCATTGTAATCGACCGCCATTGCCAACAGAACGCCGTACAGGCACATCAAAGGGATCTGTAAAAAGCTTCCTACCAGACCGGAGCCGATGTACGCTGCCAGATTGGTCGGCACAAAGCAGCGCACTGCGCAGGAAGCTGCGTACCCCAGCAGACCCAGATTGATGGTTCCCTTTACGCCCAGCTTTTTGATGATGGGGTTGGACAGTGCGAAGCCTAAAAACGTGGAGAGCAGACCGGCCGAACCGGCAATGGCTACCAGATTATCATTGCCGAAAATCCACTTGCAGTAGTATGCGCCGGACGACGCGGCGATGGCCGAGGAAACCGCTGTAATCAAGTTGAACAGCAGCACGATGACCCAGTATTTGTTGCCGAACAGGCACTTGACTGCCGTAAGAAATTCAACGGGTTCTTCCTCCGGCTCTGCTGCTGCGGTGTCATCCTCGACTGCTTTACGCATAGCCTTGCTGCCGTTGGCGTAGCAGATGAGCAAGCTCAGCAGAATGATCAGTGCAATGACCGCGCCGTACTTGATCCACGCCGCCTGCGTGCCGCCCAGCATATTCGTGACGGGAATCGTTGCGATGGCAATGACCATGCCGGAAGCATAGCTGCCGACCGCACGCAGAATGCCCATGTTGCCGCGCTCCTGCTGACTCCTGGTGCGCACGATCATGGTTGCCGCAAAGGGTGTGGCAATCATTGTGTAGATGACCGCCGTAATCAGCAGGTTTGTCACCAGTACGTAAGCGACAGCCGGAATCTGACCGGCTTCGATGGGAACCGTGAACATCATTACCGTGATAACCGCAGCCGGGACCGCCATACGAAGCATCCACTTGTAATACTTCATATTGCCGCCCTTGGAGTGATCGATGATATTGCCGAACCAGATGTCCGTCAGCGCATCCACGACCTTGGCGATGACCATGACCACACCCACGGAGCCGACTGCAAGCCCGACTTTATCGGTGTAGAAGTATTGCAGCTGACCTACAAGGTTTGCCATAAGGCCCAGACCCAACTGGCCGGAGAAGTCCGCGAGATAGTCGCGCTTGCGCATTACGAGCGCTGCGCCGTCCTTATCCACAGTGGGGCGCACTTTTTTACCAAATGCCATATTGTTTTCCTCCTGTTTTTCGGGAACTCTTCCCGTGTTTCTGAATTTAGTATAGCATCTGCCGTTCCGTGCATATTGCATTATTTGACTTGATATTGTAAAATCAAATTATCAATCTGTGGGAGGTCTGCTCCGTGGATACCGCACGCTATATCCGCATCACCAATCTCTGTATGTTGTTTTTCCGGGCCGAGGGGATCGCATTTTCCCTATACGACAAACGAGATGCCTGTCACCTGCAGTACCCGGAGGAGCCGCAGCGCAACACAGCTGCACTGTTTGCCGGCCGTGACCCTGCACGGACGCTGGACATCTGCACCACCCCCAGCCATGCAGGCTATGCTTCCATCCGGATCAAGGGCGGCTGGCGGATCGTTATCGGCCCTGTCTATAACGCAAGGCTCAATGAAAGCCTTGTGGATGCCTTTATGGCAGAAAATCAAATTCCGGCTGCGCAGCGCCACGCAGCCGATACAATTCTGGAGGCCGCACCAAATCTGAGTCTGCTGGAATTTTTCGACAAGGCCGCGTATCTCTACTACTGCATGGACGGTGAAATCCTTGACCCGTCCGTCTACTTTGATTTGACGAACGACCGCGACAGCTTTACGGTTGGCCGCGATACCGTCGAGAACCTGCTGGAGCGCAAGGAAAATGAGAAATTCCACAACAGCTACCAGTGGGAATTGATGTTTTACGATTTGATTCGGCAAGGCGACCCGGAGAGGTTAATGGCTTTTCTGATGCAGGATAGTTCAACCCGGCTAGGCCACGGCACAATGGCTGATACCCCGCTGCGGCAGGCAAAAAACATTTTCATCGGCTGCATCACTAAAATCGGTATGATGTCCGCCATCCCTGCCGGAATGGACGTCGAACTAACCTACCAGCTGATAGACAGCTATGTGCTGGACTGTGAGCGCGCCGCGACAGTGCCGGAAATTGATCGTTTACAATTAAGCGCTGCATTGGATTTCTGCCGCCGCCTCGGAGAACTGCGCCTGCCTGCGGGTATCAGCCGCGAGGTATACACCTGTATGTCCTACATCCGCAATCATGTGAACACCCCTTTGAGCCTTGACGATGTGGCTGCCTCTATCGGGCGCAGTGTGTCCTACACCGGGAATCTCTTTAAGAAAGAAACTGGTCAGACATTGGGCAATTATATTGCAGAATGTCGGCTGGAAGAAGCCAAAAGCCTTTTGTATTATACCGATATGACGTTGGCCGAAATCAGCAGCTACCTCTGCTTTTCGAGCCAGAGCTATTTTCAGAACGTATTCAAAAAAGAATATGGTGTTACCCCGATGCAATATCGCAGGCAACACCATACCGAATCATGATATTCTGTTGTTTTTGATTACATCCGCATACCAGTAGAACGAATCCTTCGGGATGCGCTGTTGGGTCTGATAGTCCACATACACAAGACCAAAGCGCTTATCGTAGCCCTCCGCCCACTCAAAGTTATCCATGATGGACCAGTAGAGATACCCGGTCACCGGGATGTTCTCGTCCACGGCACGCTGCAAACCTGCCAAATAGCGCTTGACAAAGTCGATGCGCTGGGGGTCATGCACTGCGCCATCGCTCATGACGAAGTCTATGTTTGCCATACCGTTTTCCGTGACGATAATGGGCAGATGGTAGCGCTCCGTCAAGAAACGTGCCGCCCAGTACAGAGCATCCGGCGTAATGGGCCAGTCCATTGCCGTACGGGGCATACCCGGCGTAACGGCGGGGTTGGGCCCCATGTACTCCTCATAGTTGGAGGCATTGTAGCAGTTAAAGCCGAAGAAGTCCAGCGGCTGGCAGATGACCTTCAGTTCCTCCGCCGTGAAGAATGGCTGCAGACCCGCCGGGACACAGCCGAGAACGGCCGGGTCTGCCCACCAGTTGAAATGCGAGAAGAATGCCTGCTCCGGGAACATCTGGGTGCGGGCTTTTTCTATGCCCTCCGGCGATTCGTTCTCCGGCAGGTAGACACTGCCGTTCAGCGCCATACCGATTTTCGGGGCCAGCTTGGCGCGGCTGCGCAGCACGCGAACCGCCTTGCCGTGGGCCAGCAGCACATTTTTTGTCAGCGCCGCCAACTTGTTCATCATCACGGCGGGTTGCTCCTGCATCAGGCTTTCAAACGGCGCGTGCGCCCCCGTAAAGTAGCCGTTGCCGATGAAGGTCGTCGGCTCATTGACGGTGAACCAGAACCGCACCCGGTCGGACAAAGCATCCGCCACTACACGGGCGTAGTTGGCGAAATCATCACTGATTTCCGCATTGTACCAGCCGCCTTTTTCGTGCGCCCACATGGGCAGATTCCAGTGGAAAATCGTCACCATCGGCTCAATGCCCGCTGCTTTCAGTTCGTCCACCAAGTCGCTGTAAAAGGCAAGACCCTTGGGGTTGACCGTGTCGGGACCGGACATCACGCGCGGCCAGCTGACGGAAAAGCGATACGCCTTGACGCCCAGCTTTTTCAGCAGCGCTACATCCTCCTTGTAGCGGTGGTAGTGATCACAGGCGATATTCCCGTTCTCGCCGTGCTTGACGTGCCCCTCGCTCAAAGCATCCCAGATACCGGGAACCTTGCCGTCCTCATTGTAGGCACCCTCAATCTGGTAAGCAGCACTGGCCGCACCCCAGAGAAAATTCTTCGGAAAGCTCATCTTGTTTCCTCCTTTATAGTTCTGCAAGCCGGTCATACAGCCCCTGCAGAATTGCACTCAGTTTTACTGTGTCGGGGATGACTTGAATCATGCCCACCGACAGAATATCATTCAGCTTGCGGTACACCATGAAGTCCAGTGTTTCTTTCGGTACCATATCGAACATACCGTTCGTGAATTGATTTACGATTTCTTTTGCGCGCGGATTTTCAAGAATTTCCCCAATTGTGCTTTCACCGTTCAGGGGATAGGGGTTCTTACCCTCTATCACCAGCGGGGCTTGTGCCAAAATGTTCTCCGCCGACAATGCCAGATACAGCGTGTGCGCCCCGATAGGCTGCACCCACTTATCCATTCGTGCGTCATAGCAGCGCAATGCCTTTTTGCTGACCGATACATTCACAACTGTTTCCTCACCGGGGGCAAGGCGCACCTTGGCATACCCCACCAGTGTGCGGTCGGGGCGTAGCATATGGGGCTTTTCCTCGCGGGTATAAAGCTGTACGACCTCGCTGCCGGGGCGGCTGCCGATGTTTTTTACCCGCACAGGCACATGCAGTGTTTCCTGTGTGCGCATATCCCAGCGGAAGTCATTTTCACACAATTCCACAGAAAAATCTGTGTAGCTCAAGCCGCATCCGAACGGATACTGCACAGCTAACTTGCGCTTTGCATAGCTGCGGTAGCCCACAAACACGCCCTCACCGTAGTAGGCATCGTTGCCCTCACCGGGGAAGTTTGGGTAGGCGGGCGTGTCCTCGTAACGAATCGGGAACGTCACCGGCAGGCGGCCTCCCGGCTCGGCCAGCCCCGTCAGCAGACGTGCCGCTGCCACGCCGCCCATGCAGCCGGGAATGAAGATGCAAAGCACTGCATCCGCGTAAGGCAGCCAGTCCGCCATCTCTACCGGTCCGGAAATATTCAACAGTACGACGGTTTTCATGCCTTTCTGCTTTGCCTGCTTCAGCACCTCGGTCATGCGGGTGCGGTCTTGTTCCTCTACCGCCATGCTTTCGCGGTCCACATTTTCCCCGGCCGGGGCAGCCGCCGTGTACACCAGCGTGTCGGCATCGGTCCATTCCTCAAAGGCCGCCGCGCCGCGCAGTTTGCGGTATTCGTCCAGCACATTGCTGTGCAGGGCCGTCTCCACCGCCGTGGAGCCGCTGCCACACTCCAGTGTGTCGCGGCTGCGCGCCCCCCAGAACACAACACGCTGGGTCTCGGCCAGCGGTAGGACGGCATTCTCGTTTTTCAATAGCACCGCGCCGTCTTCAATGGTCCTGCAGGCGGTTTGCAGCAGTGCATCGGCGTCATACTGCGCGGGGATGCGGCGTTGATTTTGTTTGATCTCCACGATAAGCTGCAGGATATGGGTCACGCGGTCGTTCAGAACTTCCTCGGAAAGCCGCCCCTCCTGCACCGCCTGTTTGCAGGCGGTCATATCGTTTGGACCGGGCTGAATCAAATCCATACCCGCCGCCAGCGTACCTTCCTTGTTCTGTCCGGCTGCGCCCCAGTCGCTGACAATGGCGCCGTCGAAGTGCAGTTCCCCGCGCAGCAAATCCGTCAGCAGCTTTTTGCTATACGAGGTGAACTCTCCGTTCACGGCGTTGTAGGCGCTCATGATACACAGGACGTGACCATCCTCGATGGCTGCCTCAAACCCACGGGCATACAGTTCCATCATAACCCGTTTTGAAAGGTTAGAGCTTGTTGTGTTGCGGTTCGTTTCCTGATTGTTTGCGAGGAAATGCTTGGCACAGGCCGCAATGCCGGCGCTCTGCATACCGCGTACAAAGGCTGCCGCGGTCTGAGCCACCAACTCGGGGTCCTCGCCGTACATTTCATAGTTGCGGCCGCCCAGCGGGTCGCGGGCAATATCCACGTTGGGACCAAAGCAGACATCCACCCCGACGTCACGCAATTCCTGTCCGACCGCGCGGCCGATGGTCTCGGCTGTGATCGGGTCAAACGACGCGCCGATGTTGATGCCCGACGGGAAGCTGATATGCTGCCGACCGCCCGGACGATATTTTGCCGCCTGCTCCACAAGGTCGGTCATCAGTGCATCGCCCTTGTACTTTGCTGCGGCCTCGTTGAGATCCACGCGGTTCAGTGCCACCATTTCCGGCGTGGCATACGCTGTACGCGGGTCATCGGCACGGCAGGGGTCTGTTAAGTAGTCCAGCACCACATGGGTGCCATTCAGCCCGGTCGCGCCGTCCATCAGATAGATGGCGGGCACATCCATATCCGGGATGGGTCGTGTGTGGCAGGCGCGGTAGCACCCCACCATATCCAATTTTTCATCCAGCGTCATCTCCGCAACCACCTGCGGGATGCTTTGTAAGTTGCTCAATTTTGCACGCATACAGTTTTCCTCCCTTTCGCAAATGAATTCTGTATCCAGTATAGCGTGCTGTGGAATCTGCGTATTGTAATTTTCGTGATGCAATTGTAATTTTTGGCTGGCTACCGCAGGGAATGAATCAGAACCGATTCACTTTTTCGAGTCAAGATTTTTGGATGAATCAGAAGTGATTCACTCTTGAAAGCATATACGAATTTGTGCGGGTATCGGGTTTGTTTGTCATCGTTTTGGGGTAAACGCGTTTTGCTAGCATAGCATGTGGTCATCCACATGCACATTTCTGGGGTGTACCCCAGACCCCCGGCACAGTTCTTGCGTGACGATAGTGACGCAGATGACGCTTGTGACGCTGTTTTGGGGATATCCCTATACCATATCCCGGATTCAGCGTCATTAGCGTCATCTGCGTCATTCTGATTTTGTGTTTCTCGTAGTATCATTGTTTTTGTTTTGAGCAGTAGTAAACTGCAAGCGTCATTTCACTATAAGCGTGACGGTGGTGACGATGGTGACGGTGTTCGTGGGATAGGGTAAAGGGGTATATCAAAAACATCGTCATCACCGTCAGCATCGTCATTCTACAGGCAAGCCGTTTTAATCTGCGGCTTGCCTGTTTTATTTTGAGTAATGTGGCAGGGTTTTTGCCCCATTGCTTGTTAAAATGGATTTAGATATTTTGTAAAAGTGCAAGGGTTTTTAGCACAATGGGTGATATGCTGGTATTGAAGTGTATTTGGGTACTTAGACAGATGCGAAATCTTTAAAATATTTTTTCTTTGCGACATATTTGACCGTTTCTCAGCGGCTATATAGTGAAGGCATCTTTACACCATTTACACAGGAGGCCCCCATGAACACGGAATTTCAAAATTTGCCCAATGTTGTCAGCCCCAAGGAAGTGCAAACTTACTTCAGCATTTCGCGCTCGACCACCTACCGCATATTCCATGATGCGTCTTTTCCTGCATTCCACATTGGAAACCGATTGCTGGTGCGGCGGGATGAATTTTTGGACTGGCTGGAACGGCAAAAGGTCAATAAAGCCCAAAACGAGAACCCGAAGATTGTCGGGTCTGATGAATAGCTTTGTGGTCGTACCTGTGATAGTCTTTGTGTCACGAAAGGAGACGATGCATCGTGAAAGACACATCTACAAAAGCCCTGCGCCGCGGGCATAACGAGGGCAACATTCGTCAGCGAACAGACGGGCGGTGGGAGGTTCGGCTATCCGCCGGAATCGACTACAAAACCGGTAAGCCCAAGCGTACATCCACCTGCTGCAACACCCGACAGGAAGCCATTGCCATTTTGCAACAGCAAGCCCACGAAGTCCGCACACAGGGCTGGCGCGATCCTATGTCGGTGACCCTTGGCGAGTGGTACGAGTATTGGCTGGACACCTACATGAAAGATACCGTTAAACAGTCCACCTATGCCAGCTACCGCAGTTATCTCAACAAGCACTTTTGTGTGCTGGGGAAAATCCTGCTCAAGAAACTTGAACCACACACCTTGCAGGAGTTTTACAACTACAAATTCCGCGAGGAAGGCTTATCCCCCAAGACCTTGCGCAACTACCACATGGCATTGCACAAATGCTTACAACAGGCCGTAAAGGAGCGCTTATTAGTGTACAATCCCTGCGATGCCGTGACCTTGCCCAGCGGAGAAAAACCCGAAATCGTGGTTTTCACCAACGACCAGCAGCGGGCGCTGGTGAAAGCTAGCTACCGCCACCGCTACGGTGTGTTCATCCGGCTGGACCTGTGTACAGGGCTGCGGATGGGGGAATTGCTAGCACTGAAGTGGGAGGACATCGACTTTTCCACCGCCCAACTTCATGTTAGGCGTACCATCAACCGTCTTGCCAAGTACGAAGCCCACGATGGCGAGAACAAAACCGAAATCGTATTCGGCACACCCAAAACGAAAAACTCTCGCCGCACGATTCCGCTGACCCGCACAATGGTGGACGAACTTACGCGCTGGAAACAGCAGCAGGCGCAAGACAAACTGCGGGCAGGGGATAAGTACACCGACGATGGCTTTATCGTCACCAACGAGTTTGGTCACTACTTTGAGCAAAAAACTTTCAAGGATTACTACGACCGTTTGTTGAAGGATGCCGACATCGGACACTTTACATTTCACGCCCTGCGCCACACCTTCGCCACCCGCGCACTGGAGCGCGGTATTGATTACAAAACGCTGTCGTCCATCCTCGGTCACTACTCGGTAGCGTTCACAATGGATACTTATGTCCACAGCATGGACGAACACAACCGTTCCTGTCCGGCAGCGCGAAAGGAAATGTATTTGCCCTGTTTGATTTCAT
>OJRN01000254.1_pt1 | contig 31267 bp, 26 predicted proteins | sample 1599211 | NCBI WGS metagenome assembly OJRN01 (sample SAMN03922532, study PRJEB24848) | human gut metagenome | isolation source: stool sample | host: Homo sapiens | place: Germany | collected 2010-05
CAGGCAGCCGCCAGCCCCACGGGCAGCCCGTAGGGGTCGGCGTCCCCGACGACCCGTGCCCGCTTCTGCCCAACAGAAGCCGTCCGGGCAATGACACTCACCCCACAAACTCCATCTCCGTATACTCCGTACTCCCGTTCAAAAATGCGTCGGCGTCGATGGTAGCGTATCGGGTCATGTAGTCGTGATCGAGATCGTAGCCGATGTTTAGCAGCAACCGACCATCGTCCAGCATGGAAACAGGATAGTAAGACGATACCCCGGCAGGCGGGTTTACCTTCGCAATCTCTGTACAGGGTGGTCTGAAATGAGCCGCGCGGTCACGGCAAAATCACCGGCGGCATCCGGTGCGCCAGTTGTCTCGACGGGCAAGTTCCAGGGCGCTGTCTCGCCGGTCTGCAAGTCAAGGCGGAACCCGCTTGCGGTATCATAGGGGGCATGACCGTCCATGCAATAAAAATAACGGTCGCTGTATAAGACAACGATCGAGGCGTATGGGTCAAAGGAAATCTCGTGGGTTTTGGTGCCGTCACGGGACAGGGCAATGATTTTGTTGTCGCGGTCTCTGTTGTAGGTGAGCAGGTACACCGCGTCGCTCGTCACATAGGGGTCGGCGATGCAGCAGTCGTCGCAACTGTAAAACAGCGAAACCTGCCCGGCGTTCAGGTCGTTTTTGTAAACGTTCGTTCCGATGTGGTCCAACTGGTCATTAAAGGCAGGCATGACATCATAGACAACATCCTGCGCATAGCGGTGGCTGTAAGTATAGAGTGGGCCGGTCTCCGCCGCAGCGGGCTTGCTTGTCGGTTCGGCGGTGGCTTCGGTCACCGGGAAAGTCTCAGCAGTTGCAGTTTCCGCCGCCGGGGTGCAGGCGGTCAGGGCGAACAGCGCGGCAGCAAGGACAAAGGCTAGTCGTTTCATAACACAGGCTCCTTTCAACTTTTCATTTGTGACCAGCTTACACCCCGGTTGTGTCCGAGTTGTTACACGGGAAGAAGATTTGATAAAATATTTTGTTTTTATGTTTTACGGGTTGTTGCAGGGGTCGGCGCTCCCGGCAACCCGGGAGCATTGCGGCGGCGGAAAGATGCCCGGCGGCATGGGGGCATGCCGCCCTACAGCCTGTGCGCCTTGCGGCGGCGGGAACGATGCGGGCATCGGCCCCTACGGTTACCATGCCGTTCTCTGTAGGGCGGGGTGCCCTCACCCCGCCGTCAGGCAGCCGCCAGCCCCACGGGCAGCCCGTAGGGGTCGGCGTCCCCGACGACCCGTGCCCGCTTCCGGCCAGTAAAAACCGCCCGGGCAATGACACTCACTCCGCAAACGTCATCTCGCGGTATGCCGACCCGCCGTTCAGAAATTCGTCGGCGTCCATCACGGCGTACCGGGCCGCGCTGTCGTGCTCCCAGTCGTAGCCGACGACCATCAACAGGCGTCCGTCGTCCAGCATACAAAGCGGGAAGAAGGCCTCCAGCCCGGCGGGCCGCTTGTTGCGGCCAATCTCATGGCCTTGCGTGTCGTAAATCAGATAGATGCCGTCGGTGCCGCGGGTCAGGAGCCAGCGCACCTCATCGCCCTGCAAAACCGCACAGTAATCCAGGTAATCCGGCGTTTTGGTAATGCCAAGGTCGGTCCGGGTGCCGTCCGTGCCGATGCGCAGCACGGACTGGGAAACCAAAGCGTACTCGTCGTCGCACTGGTCTGCGCGGAAATAGAAGTCACTGCCGCACTTACCAAGGTAGGTGTAGATCGTAAGGCTCCCCGGCTGCGGTATGTCATAGGGGAGGGTAAAGCAGGTCTGCCGCACCGCGCCTGTCGCGGGGTCGGCCAGGGTGTATTCCAGCGTGGTGTTCTGCAAAAGCGCCTGGGACATCTCGTCGTCGTCCGGGTAGGGCACCGGATAATCCGAGACAACGCGGCAGAGCAGCAGCGCGTCCCCGACGACATCGGGAATGTACATTGTCTCCACCGGGATATTCCACGGCGCGGTCTCCCCGTTTTCCAAGTTAAACCGCATACCGCCGGTACGGCAGAACGGCGCGGCGCTGACGCTCCGGCAGTAGAGGTAGTGACCTGCGTAAAAAACAGGCATCCAGTCGTCGTAGGAGAACGGCAGCACGCGCGCCTCACCGCCCGTCGTCGGCAGGGCCAGCATACCGCCGTCGTAGCAGATGAAATACAGCGTGTCGTCTATGATCAGCGGCGCGGACGCAAGCTGGGAGTCCGTGCGGTACATCTCATAGGTCTGCCCGGTGGTAAGGTCGGTTTTGTAGACGGTGCTGTGATCAAAGCTGCCGAGACTGTCCTCGCTGCTTGAAAAATGGGTGACCGCCGCGTAGACGCTGCTGCCGCTGACTGCGCAGGCGCTATAGGCCGAGAGGGGGTACGGCTCACCCGGCAGCGCCGCTTCTGTGCTGTCCTCCGCCGCGGCGCTCTCCGCCGTACTCTCCGCCAGTGCGGCCTCCGAAGCCGCCGCGGTATCGCCCGCAGACGCGCATCCGGCCAGCGCCAGCATGGCTGCCGCCAATAATAAAGCTACTTTTTTCATCCTTAAAGCTCCTTTCTGTGCCTGGTTTGCCCCTATCCTACACCCCGGATGTTGCAAAGTTGTCACACGGGGCGGGTATTTTGGAAATTTTGTAAATTTTTTTGCGGGAAGCGGGTGCGGGGCGTCGGGGACGCCGCCCCCTACGGGCTGGCAGTAAAGTGGATGCCTGCCCGCGGCGGGATGGGGGCATCCCGCCCTACGAATGACATAAAGTGAGTGCGTAGGGCGGCATGCCCTCATGCCGCCGCCACTCGCCGCCTGCAAAAAAGGGGAGAGCACCGTCTCCGGCACTCTCCCCATGCGTTTGTTTAAAATTCTTTTGGTTCTTTTCTTCTAAGAAAAGAACACCCGCGTCCCCGAAAAATCAGAACTCGTGCTTCTCCATCAGCTTGCGGCCCATCAGGACGCCCATGACGGAGGCCATCATCAGGCCACGGGTCCAGCCGGAGGAATCGCCCAGGCAGTGCAGACCCGCAATGTTCGTCTCCAGATCGGTGTCCATCTTGACCTTGTTGGAGTAGAACTTCAGCTCAGGGCTGTACAGCAGCGTTTCGGGGCTGGCAAAGCCGGGCACGACCTCGTCCATCATCTTGATGAACTCGATGATGTTGACCATGGCGCGGTAGGGCATGGCGGCGGTGATGTCACCGGCCACGGCGTCCTTCAGCGTCGGGCGGATGTTCGTGCGGGCCAGCTCGTTGGCCCAAGTGCGCTTGCCGTCCAGAATATCGCCGTAGCGCTGCACCAGAATGTGGCCCGCGCCCAGCATGTTCGTCAGCTCACCGACCTTCTGCGCGTAGGCGATGGGCTGGTTGAACGGCTCGGTGAAGTTGTGGCTGACCAGAATGGCCAGGTTTGTGTTGTTGCTCTTTTTCTCCTTGAAGCTATGGCCGTTGACGACGGCCAGATCGTTGTCGTAGTTCTCCTGCGCAACGAAGCCGCCGGGGTTCTGGCAGAAGGTGCGCACCTTGTTGCGCCACGGGGCCGGGTAGCCGATCAGCTTGCCCTCATACAGGACCTTGTTGATCTTCTCCATGATCTCGTTGCGGCACTCAACACGGACGCCGATGTCAACGGTGCCGGGCTTGTGGGCAATGTTGTGCTCGGCGCAAATCTTTTCCAGCCAGTCCGCACCGCGGCGGCCCGTGGCAATAACGACCTGCTTGGCGTAGACGTCGCGGACGCCGTCCTTCTCGCGCAGGCGGACGCCCTTGCAGACGGAATCCTCGAGGATGATGTTCTCGCACTCGGTACTGAACAGCATCTCAACACCGGCGTCGGCCAGATAGTTCTGGATGTTCAGGTAGAGCTGCTGGGCCTTCTCGGTGCCCAGATGGCGGATGGGGCAGTCAACGAGCTGCAGACCCGCCTGAATGGCGCGCTTGCGGATGTCCTTGATGTCGGGACCCTCGTAGACGCCCTCGACCTTCGGGTCGGCGCCAAACTCGAGGTAAATTTTATCGGTGTAGTCAATAAGCTCCTGCGCGAAATCCTCGCCTATCAGGTCGGGAAGCTCGCCGCCGACCTGATAGGACAGGGACAGCTTGCCGTCCGAGAATGCGCCCGCGCCGGAAAAGCCGGTGGTGATGGCACAGGTCGGCTTGCAGTTTACGCAGACGCCGGTTTTATCCTTGGGGCAGTGGCGCTTTTCCACAGGCTTGCCCTTTTCGACGAGCAAAATTTTGTGGGGGGTGCTGCTCTTGCGCAGCAGCTCCAGCGCGGTGAAAATGCCGGCAGGGCCGGCGCCTACGATGATAAGGTCATACATGGATAGGGGTTCTCTCCTTTAAACATAACTCGCGATCCTTCGCGCGGGAAACAAAATAAGGACAAACGGAGCTTGTAGGGGCGGATTCTATATCCGCCCGTGCCCGTTTGCTGATGGCACGGCGCTGCGGGCGCATATAGAATGCGCCCCTACGGTGTCACGGAACGGTTATTCACCGTCCTCCGACACATCCTTGCTCTCGGCGTCGTACACCACAGGGCCGTCGCTGCCGACATCGCGCTCGGCGGCTTCGGCCTCGTCCAAGGCGTCACCGATGGCACCCAAGGCCGCATTGGCGGCGGCAGAGGCCATGCGGTCCAGTGTGCGCAGCTCCATGGCGGCGTAGAGAATGCAGCCTAAATTCAGCGCACCTTCGGCGATCAGCAGGATGCCGCAGAGCATGACGGCGCTGACCGCCGCATCAAACGGGTGCAGCACCAGCAGTACGCCCAGGGCAACGGATACGATGCTGAACAGCAGCAGCAACCACCATTTCTGCCCCTTGCGCTTGGCAAGGTCAATGGCGGTACCGATGCGGCTCAGGCCGTCAACGACGATGAAGATGCCGAACACAATGGGCAGAAAGCTGGTCACTACCTGCGGTTTTGCCAGCGTGAAGATGCCCAGCCCCGCCGTGATGACGCCGCCCACCAGCATGAACGGCGCGGTAAAGCCGGTGCCGCGGATGCGGGCATACTGGATCAGGCAGACAATGCCGGTGACAAGCACCACAACACCAAAAATGTTGCAGATCCAGAGCAGACTGGTCTCGGGCATGATGAGCAGCAGCATACCGATGACGATATACGCGACGCTCAACAGCAGCATTCCGTTTTTGACATAGCGCAGCATAGTGAAAGGCTCCTTTTTACTTGTCGGCTTCCTGCATAGCCCTGGCGGCGGCCACGATCAGGTCGGCGCAGGCCTCGCGGCCCAGGGTCGCATTCAGGCACAGATCGTAGTTCTTGGCCTCGCCCCAGCGGTTCTCGGTGTAATAGTTGTAGTAGCTTGCACGGGCGCGGTCATGCTTGGCCAGCTGGGTCTCCCACAGGCGGTCCGGCATGTCCTTGGCGTCGGGGCGGCTCTTGGCAAACTGGATGCGGGTCTCCAGCGGCGCGTAGACAAAGGTGCGCAGCACGTTGGGGCGCTCACGCAGGACGTAGTCACCGCAGCGGCCCAGAATGACGCAGGAGCCCTCGGCGGCCAGCTCCTTGATGACATTGCTCTGCAAAATGTAGACCTGGTCAGCCAGGGGCATCGTGTTGCCCATCATGTACAGGCTGTAGATCAGGCTGCCGCTGCGCTGGTTCTCGCTGGCGGCAATGGCCTCCTCGGTCAGACCGCTCTTTTTGGCGGCAAGGGTGATCAGCTCCTTATTATATAAGGGAATACCCAGCTTGTCGGCAACGGCCTGTGCAATCTCGCTGCCGCCGGATGCGTACTCACGCGCCATAGTGATGACCATAGGTTCCTTCATACTGATACACCTCGCAATATTTTATGTAGTATGCGCAAAAAGGCATACTATTCTGCTTATAGTATAACCTGATTTTGTGGAAAACGCAAGAAAAAATTGCGGGAAAGGAGCAGTGTGGGCGGGGCTTTCGCGCCTTGCCGCCAGCGTTCGTCCTCACAAAAACTGCCCGCGGCAGAACACCGCGGGCAGGGAAAACAGAATGTAAAATTTTATTCGGTCACTTCGCCGGAAATCTCCTTGATCGCGGACACAGTTGCGGCGAGATTCTGCATGTCGCTGGGCACGATCAGCTTGGTGGCCTTGCCGTCAGCGACCTTCTCCATGGCCTCCATGCTGCGCAGGGCCAGATAGTTGTGGTTGGGGTTCGCCTCGTTGATCATGCGGATGGCATCGGCCTGTGCCTTCTGGACGGTCAGCAGGGCTTCGGCTTCGCCCTCGGCCTCGCGGATGCGCTGCTGCTTCACGGCCTCTGCACGCAGGATGGCGGACTCCTTTTCGCCCTCGGCGCGGGTGATGGCAGCCTGCTTTTCGCCCTCGGCCAGCAGGATGGAGGCGCGCTTCTCGCGGTCCGCCTTCATCTGTTTCTCCATGGCCTGGCGGATCTCCACCGGTGGCTCGATGTTTTTCAGCTCGACGCGGTTGACCTTGATGCCCCAGCGGTCCGTGGCCTCGTCAAGGCTGGCGGTGATCTTCGTGTTGATGAGGTCGCGGCTCGTCAGGGTCTCGTCCAGCGTCATCGAGCCGATGATGTCACGCAGCGTCGTGGCGGACAGGTTCTCGATGGCCTGGATCGGGCGGTTCACGCCGTAGGCGTACATCTTGGCGTCAAACACCTGAAAGAAAACGACGGTGTCGATCATCATTGTGACGTTGTCGCGGGTGATGACAGGCTGCGGCGGGAAGTCGGCGGCCTCCTCCTTCAGCGAGACCTTGCGGGAGATGCGCTCGACAAACGGCGTACGGATGTGCAGGCCCGCGCCCCAGGTATCCTTGTAGACGCCGAGCCACTCGGTGACATAGGCGTTGGACTGCGGCACAATAACGATGCAGCGCACCAAAACAACCAGAATAATGATGAGCAGGATGGCAAAGACTAACAGCATTTTTGGGTCCTCCTTTTTCCTTTGTGATTTAAACCGCAGCCGCGTCAGCGGTCACGGGAGCGACAATAAGGATCGCACCGTCCACGGCCACGACCTTGCAGCGGGTGCCCTGCGGGAGTGTGACCTCGGCGCGGGCCTGCCAGTCCAGGCCGTCCACGCGGACCCGGCCCGGAAGGCCGGGCTCAATGTCCACAAGCACAACGCCCTGCTTGCCGATGGTCAGCGGCGAGCCGTTCGTGACAGGGGCACGGTGCGCGCCGCGCCGACTGATGAGCCGGGGCAGCATCAGGCCGAGCGTAATGGCCGATACAACGGCAAAAACAAGCATCTGCCAGCCAAAGCCGACATTAAAAAAGCTGACCAGCATGGCCGCGGCAGCGCCCACCGCAAACCAGACCGAGACAAGCGCCGTTGTGGCGGCCTCGACCACGATAAACGCCACGACGGCAACCAGCCATAAAATCGTATCAAACCACATGGAAATCTCCTTTCAGGGACAGAAAGCGGCTTTATGACCACTGTAACATTATGACGGTATTCTGTCAAGATTGCCGAAGAAATTTTACAAAACTGCAGGAAAAGTGCAAAGGATGCAGCCCTCTTTCGAGCGGCTATGAAGGGAGGGGTCTTGCCCCCTACAGCACCGACGCGCCCGGCAGGCTGGCGCTGACGAGGATTTTTACGAAAACATCGATTTTACGTAAATTATTGTAATTTCCAATCATACAGCTCTTTACTTTTTGAAAAAAAGTGGTATAACAGAAGCAAGTCAAGTAAGGTGAACAAATTATGCGCTGTAAACAGTGTACCACAAAACAGGAGGAGCGACAATGAAAAACTGTTTTGACCGCACACCCCACACGATGAAGGACTGGTTGCTGCTGGCGGCGGGCGCCGCGGCGGTGTTTGCCGCGGCAGACTGGCTGCCGGACGTGCTGCGCAGGGCCGGGGCGTTTCTCGGGCTGCTGGCACCGTTTGGCTGGGGGCTGCTGCTGGCCTATGTACTGGACATACCCACGCGCTTTTTTGCACAAAAGCTCTTTGGCGGCAGGCGCGGCGGGGCGATGGCCGTCAGCTATGCGCTGTTTTTCGGTGCGCTGGCGCTGCTGGCGGCGCTCGTCGTCCCGCAGCTCGTGCAGAGCGTGACGACCTTTGCCGGGCGGCTCGGCGCGTATGAGGAGACCATCCGTGGCCTGCTGGTCTGGGTGCAAAATACGTTCGGCATCGATACGGCCACGGCGGAACAGCTTGTGCAGATGGTGGGCACGGCACTGCAAAATTGGTTCGGCGGTTTGTCCCGCAGTGCGGCGCGTGCGGCGGCGGATTTCGTCTCCGGCGCGGCGGGGGCTGCGGGCAACGCCGTGGTGGCCCTGGCCGCCAGCATTTACCTGCTCTCCGGCAAGGAGGCGCTGCTCCGCGCGGCCCGGGCGTGTCTGCACGCGGCGCTGCCGCCGCGTGCCGCGGGCAGTGTGCTGGAAATCTGCCGTCTTGCCAACAAAATTTTCAGCGGCTACATCGGCGGGCAGCTGGTGGACGCCCTGCTCGTGGGCGGGGAAACATTTGCGCTGATGTCGATCTTCGGGCTGGAATACGCGCCGCTGCTGGCCGTGCTGGTCGGCGTGACAAACATTGTCCCGGTGCTGGGGCCGTTCCTCGGTGCGGTGCCGGGGCTCATCATCCTGCTGCTGGAATTGCCCTGGAAGGCGGCAGAATTTGCCATCATTATTTTTGTGGTCCAGCAGGTGGACGGCAACTTTATTGCGCCGCGCATTCTGGGCGGGGCCACCGGCCTGCCGGGGCTGGGCGTGCTGTTGGCCATCGTGGTGGGCGGGGCGTGGTTCGGCATCCCGGGCATGGTGCTGGGCGTGCCGACGCTGGCCGTGCTGGCGGCGCTGCTCAAACAGGCTGTCGGGGCAGGGCTGACGGCCCGCGGCCTGGATGAAAACGGTGAGCCGCGCCGGAATTTACCAGGCGGGCCGCAAGAAAATTAACAAGTTATTCCTTGCAATACAGGCGTGCATAGCGTACAATACTCTTGTAAAATGATGTAAAAGGAGCGGAGCATTTGAAAGAGGAACATATCTGGACCAAAAAGCCGGAAACGATGCTGGACTGGTTCTGCGTGGTCGGGACCTGTATTGCGCTGTATCTGGCTTTGAACAATCTGGGGTACTTTCTGGGGAAAATCGGTGTGTTTATCGGCATCGTGTCACCGTTTGCGGGCGGCATAGTCATTGCCTATGTGCTTGACCCGATGGTCAAGTTCTTCTACACAAAGCTGTTTAAAGAGAAGAAAAAGACACGCGGATTCGCGATTCTTCTGGCGTATCTGGTGGCAATTCTGCTGCTTGTGCTGCTGGCATGGCTGGTCATCCCGCAGATCGTGGACAGCATCGCCATGCTGTTTACGAACTTCCCAAGCTACATACAGAGTATACAGGATATGCTGGGCATGGTTCAGGAGCGCTTCGGCGTTGACCTGTCGTCGGCCACAAAAATGCTGGACGATTCCGAGGCGATGGTCAAGGAAATCTACAGCATGGCCAGCGCCGCCATGCCGCAGATCGTGGCCAGCATCGGCAGCGTGGCATCGAACTTTGTGGCAATCTTTACCTCGATTGCGGCCAGCATCTATATGCTGGCGGACAAGGAGCATCTGCTCCATCAGCTGCGCACGCTGGCGCATGCCTTCCTGCCGGAAAAGGCTGCGGAAAACACGCTGCGCATCTGCCATTATGCCAACGTGAATTTCACGGGCTTCTTTGTGGGCAAGATCATTGACTCGGCCATCATCGGCGTTATCACGTTTGTGGCAATGGCGATCCTGCGGCTCGATTTTGCACTGCTCATCAGTGTGTTTATCGGCATCACGAATATTATCCCGGTATTTGGCCCCTTCATCGGCGCGATCCCCAGCATCTTCATTCTGCTGTTGGTTGACCCGATCCAGGCGGTCATCTTCGGCGTGCTGATTCTGGTCATCCAGCAGCTGGACGGCAACTTCATCGGCCCGAAGATCCTGGGCTCGTCCATCGGCATCTCTGCCTTGTGGATCCTGTTTTCCATCGTGGTCGGCGGCGACCTGTTCGGTCTTGTGGGCATGGTCGTCGGCGTGCCGCTCTTTGCGACCTTCTACGGCCTGGCGCGGGAATTTGTGCACTATATGCTGGACAAGCGCGGGCTGGACAGCGAGGGAAACCACGTTGGTGAAGTGGTGGAGGATGAGGAGAACGTGTTTGAGTGATGCAAGGGGGAAAAAACGGGCGGTGTAATGCACGCCCGGCAAAGCCCCTCCGGCCATCGCTGGCGCTCGGCCACCTCCCCTGGGAGGGGAGGCTTTAGACGCGGGCGAAGCCGCCTGAGGGACTCTGCCCGTTTACGGCTGCCCGGCACTTGGCCCCCTCTGTCCTTTCTTTATAAAGAAAGGACCAAAGAAATTTCAGCGTCTTACCCCAAAAGCAAAGCACCTGTTTACTGCTTTTTACCGCAGCAAACAGGTGCTTATTTTTTATGGATTTGTCTGTGGCTGATTCTGTGCGCCCGGCAGCAGGGTCACCACATCCCGCAGCAGTACCAGCGGGCTTTCGCCCTTCTGCACGCGCAGGCTGAAATAGGGGCGGCCCAGTGCATTGTACAGCACCCGATGCGGGAACTTTTCCATGACCTCGCCCAGCTGCTTTGGCCCGACGATGTCACTATACAAAATCAGCTGGTCGCCGCGCTGGACGATCTCCGCAATGCCGACGCGGGCTGCGGTCACGCGCACGAGGGAGACGTCCACCAGCCCCTGCACGCTCTTGGGCGGGCTGCCGTAGCGGTCGATCAGCTCGTCGAGCACATCCTCGGCGTCGCTCGTCGTCTCGATGGCCGCAATGCGCTTGTATGCCTCGATGCGCCCGGCAGCGTCCGGGATATATTCCTCAGGCAGGAATGCGTCCACGGTGATGTCCACCAGGCAGTCGCTCTTGTCGGGGGCGGGGGCCTCGCCGCGGGCCGCGGCAATGGCCTGACCCAGCATCTTCACGTACAAATCGTAGCCGACGGCCTCCATGTGGCCGTGCTGGCTGTGGCCTAAAAGACTGCCCGCACCGCGGATCTGCAAGTCGCGCATCGCAATGCGGAAGCCCGACCCGAACGACGTGAACTCCCGGATGGCCGAAAGCCGCTTGGCCGCGATCTCGGTCAGCACCTTATCGCGTGTGAAGGTGAAATACGCATACGCCTTGCGGGAGCTGCGTCCCACGCGCCCGCGGATCTGGTACAGCTGGCTCAATCCCATGCGGTCCGCATTTTCAATAATCAGCGTGTTGCAGTTGCGCACGTCCACGCCGGTCTCAATTAAGGTGGTGCAGACAAGGATGTCGATCTCGTTGTCCAGCAATTGCTGCCACACCGACGAAATTTGTTCCTCGGTCATCTTGCCGTGGGCAATGCCGATACGCGCCCCGGGCACGAGCTTGCCCACCCGCGCGGCGCATTCCTCAATGTTGTCCACGCGGTTGTGCAGGTAGTATACCTGCCCGCCGCGGGCCAGCTCCTTGCGGATGGCCTCGGACACGATGCCCTCGTCGTACTCGAGCACATAGGTTTCAATCGGCTGGCGCTCAAACGGCGGCTGCTCAATTGTGCTCATATCGCGGATGCCCGACAGCGCCATGTTCAGCGTGCGGGGGATCGGCGTAGCCGACAGCGTCAGCATATCGACGCCGATGAAGTTCTCTTTGAGCTTTTCCTTGTGCTTGACGCCGAACCGCTGCTCCTCGTCGATGATGACAAGGCCCAGGTCCTTGAATTTCACATCGCCGGACAGCAGCCGGTGCGTGCCGACTACAATGTCCACGGTGCCGTCCTTCAGCCCGCGCAGCGTCTCCTTTTGCTCCTTGGCGGTGCGGTAGCGGGACAAAAGCCCGATGCGGATGGGGAAGGACTCCATGCGGGTCAGCGCGGTGTTGAAGTGCTGCCACGCCAGAATCGTCGTGGGGGCCAGGATTGCGCACTGCTTGCCGCCCATCACGCATTTGAACGCGGCGCGCAGTGCGACCTCGGTCTTGCCGACGCCGACGTCACCGCAGAGCAGCCGGTCCATCGGCCACGGCTCCTCCATATCGTGCTTGATGTCCGCCGCGCAGGTCAGCTGGTCGGGCGTTTCCTCATAGGCAAAGCGCTGTTCAAAATCACCCTGCCAAGTGTCGTCGGCGGGGAAGGCGTAGCCGTGCGCCTGCTTGCGGCGGGCGTACAGCTCGATCAGCTCCTTCGCCATCTGCTCCGTCGCAGCCTTGACCTTCTTGCGGGTCTTGGCCCAATCGCTGCCGCCCAGGCGGCTCAGCTTCACGTTGTCGCTGTCGCCCGGCGCAGTGTAGCGGGACAAAAGGTCCAGCTGGGTGACAGGCACGTACAGCACGTCCTTTTTGTCGTACTCGATGCGCAGATAGTCCTTTGTGACGCCCTGCACGGCCATCCGCTGGATGCCCGCGTACCGCCCGATGCCGTGGTTCTGGTGGACGACCAGATCACCCACCGAGATTTCGCTCAGGCTGTTCAGCGCGTCCTTATTGCGCTTTTTCTTCTTCTGTGCGCCGCTCACGCCGAAGGCGCGGGCCGTAAACATGGCGTACTTCGCAAACGGCAGGCTGCACCCGGCGGAAAGCTGTCCCGGCAGGATCTGCACCAACCCGGCGCTCGGCTCCGCCGCCGCGTCCGTCGTGACGTTCAGCCCTTTGGTGCGCAGGTCGGCGGCCAGACCCGCCGCCGCACGGGGCGTGCCGGCCATGACCGTGACCGCCGTGCCGCCGCTGCAAAGCGGCTGGATGTCCTCCAGCAGTGCCGCGACCTCGCCGCCCCAGGCGGGCAGCGTGTGGGCGGGTGCGTTGACAATGGTTTTCAGCGGCACATCGGACATGCTGCGGGCAAAGTTCTCGGCGCAGAGCGTGCGGTGCGCGGCGCACTGCGCCCAGAGCCAGCCGCTCTCGGCGTAGAGCTTATCCAGCCCTGCCGCCAGCACGCCGTCCTCCAGCAGGGCGGAAAGTTCCTCGCCCCGGCGGAACGCGGTGGCGCGCTCGGCCTCCCGCAGGGAGGCCGGCTCCTCCAGGATCAGCAGCGGATCGGCAAAGTAGTCTAAAATCGTCGCAGGCTCGGGATAGCGCAGCGTGAGATATTTGTCCATGTTGACGGGCATCGCGCCGCCGGCCAGCTGTGCCAGGTCCGCAGCGGTGCAGGTCTCCAACGCCGTGCGCCGCCTGCCGCGGGCCTTTTTGATATAGGAGCGGATCTTCTCCGCTGCATCGGCGGGCTGACCGAACAGTATCTCCCGCGCGGGGGAGACGTAGATTTTTTCGATCGGCTCGTCGCGGCGCTGGGTCGCCAGATCGAAGGTGTGCATCGTGTCGATCTCATCGCCCCAGAACTCCATGCGGGCGGGCTGCTTCATGTCGGGCGCGTAGATGTCCGCAATGTCGCCGCGGATCGAAAACTGACCCGGGCCGTCCACCTGGTCGCGCCGCGTATAGCCTGCGCCGTACAAAAGCGCGGTCAGCTCGGCGCGGGTCAGTGTGTCGCCGGGGCGCAGGCTGCGGGTGTTCGCGCAGAAATCCGCCCGCGGCGTCGTGTATTGGGTCAGGCCCTCGTCGGGCACGCAGACGGCCTGCAGCCGCCCGCCGACGAGGTCGCCCAGCACGGCCAGACGGCGGTATTCGTACTCACGGCCCGTGCCCTCGATGGGGCGCAGCACATAGTCGCGGGCAGGGAACACTGCCGTCGCCACGCCCAGCGCGTTCAGGTCGCCCGCAAACCGGGTCGCCTCGGCCTCGCCGGGCGTCACGATGCAGAGCGGCTTGTCGAGGGCTTTCGCCAGCGCGGCATAGACCATCGCCCGGCCCGACCCCGGTATGCCAAATAAGGCGCAAGCCCCCGGACCCCCGAGCGCCTGCGCCAGTCTTGCGTATTCGTCTGTTTTGGTGAAAAGTGCGTTGAACATAAAAGAACCCATTGTATAAAGCAAACGTAGGGCGGGGTGACCTCACCCCGCCGCGGCGGCCTGAGGTCAGGCCGCCCTACGTCTGACCGAAAATTGGCTTCTTGCTTATCAGCCGTTCAAGAACTCCGTCTTAAGCCAGCCGTAGGTGCCGTTGTAGTTTACAACGACCCAGCTGCCGTCCTCATTGGTGCCCAGCGCGGTCACGCCGGTGGAGGCGGGCACCTGACCGATCTTGTCATAGTCGGTGCCGGGGCCGCTGCGCATGTTCAGGTTGTTGCCGTCGGTCACGGTGTAGGTCGGCTGCTCACCCTCATTATAATAGGTGGTGGGCTGCACGCTCAGGCCCTCGTACTCGGGCACGGGCGTGGGCTCCGGCGTCGGCTCGGGGGTGGCCTCGGGCTCGGCGGGCGCCTCCTCGGCAGGGGTGCTCTCTGCGGTAAAGTTGTCGGCGGTGGGATCGTCAACGCCCTCCGCGGGGGCACTGCTGCTGATGGTATCGCCGGAGGCAGGCTTGCTGCCGCCGGTTTTGCCGTCAAAGGTGCCGCTCAGCAGCAGGACACTGAAAATGATGCAGGCGACGAGCGCTACAGCGCAGAGCATCAGACGGGTCATTGCTTTTTTACGGATTTCACTCATGATTCACGTCCCCTTAGTGGTTGAACTTGTTCTGGGCGTACTGCAGATTGTCGTCCATCAGCAGCTTGCAGGCTTCCTCAATGTCCGGGTAGCGGTCCGTCGTGGCCTTGCGGTCTGCGGCAGGCAGCTTGCCCAGCACCCAGGCGGCCAGGTCGTACTGCGGGTTCGGTTTGGCGCCGATGCCGATGCGGATACGGCTGAAATGGTCGGTGCCCAGGCTGGCGATGATGCTTTTCAGCCCGTTGTGCCCGCCGGCAGAGCCGTGGGGCCGGATGCGCAGATGTCCCGGCTCCTGGGTGATGTCATCGCACAGCACAATGATGTGGTCTGCCGGGATCTTGTAAAAGTTGGCGGCGGGGGCAATGCTCTGGCCGCTCAGGTTCATGTAGGTCAGCGGCTTGAGCAGCACGACCTTGTGGCCGTTCACCTGTGCCGTGCCGTACAGGCCCTGCCATTTGGCTTTGGCAATGTCGCACTGCCACTGCGCGGCCAGATAGTCAAGCGCCTCAAAACCGGCGTTGTGGCGGGTGCCGTCATATTTCGGTTCGGGGTTGCCCAGTCCGGCAATCAGCCAGTCCGCCCCGGAGGTCATTTCGAACATAGATATATCCTTTGAAAAATCGTGAAGTACCGTAGGGGCCGGGCATGCCCGGCCCGGCAGCGTAAGATAAGCGGCTGTTTATGGGAAGGCCGCGGGGCGTCGAGAACGCCGCCCCCTGCAACGCTTTACTTCCCTTTCTTCTCCGCTTCCAGCTTCTGCTTCTTGGCGATATACTTCTCCAGCTTGCGTTCGCCCCAGCCGTCGACCTCGGCCTGTTTGGCGCGCTCGATGCCCAGCGCACCGGCGGGCACATCATGGCCGATGGTGGAGCCGGCAGCCGTGAACGCATGGTCGCCGATGGTGACGGGTGCGACCAGGTTCGTGTTGCAGCCGATGAACGCATAGTCGCCGATGGTCGTGTGGAACTTGCCCTCGCCGTCGTAGTTGCAGGTGACGGTGCCGCAGCCGAAGTTGCAGTACTTGCCCACCGTGGCATCGCCGATGTAGGTCAGGTGGCTGACCGTGTTGCCCTCGGCAAAGTCGGCGTTCTTCGTTTCGACATAAGCGCCCAGATGGCAGCCCTCGGCAGTTTTGGTGCCGACGCGCACATGGGTGAAGGGACCGATCTTGTTGTTGGGGCCGATGTGGCTCCCATAGCACTGGCTGGCATTGATCGTGGACCCGGCGTCAACGACGGTATCCTCCAGCAGGGTGTTGGGGCCGATGACGCAGTCCGGGCCGATGACCGTCTGGCCGCGCAGGATGCAGCCCGGCAGGATGGTCGCACCGGGGGCAATGACGACCTCCGGCTCAATGCAGACGTTATCGCTGATAAAATTCACGCCGTTATCCAGATGGCGCTCAAACGTGGCGGCATAGCGCTGCTGTGCCAGCTCGAAATTCTCTCTTGCGGTAGACATATAGCGGTTCTTCCTTTTATACACTCATTTCGTGCCCGCGGCGCACGGGGGCTGCCGACGGGCCTTATATCTATATATTGTATAACATGCGGCGCATTTTAGCAAGCCGAAAAACGCCGTTCGCCGCAAAAATTTACCGCGGAACTCAAAAAGAAAAAAGTGACAGTTCAAAAAATATTTCGAACTTCCCACCCATTATAAAATACACGATTTTTGTGCAAATTGCAATACCTGAACCAAAAAAGTTTGGCTACTTTTCAGCGAAACTATTGAGCATTTTTTTAACAATCTACTGGAAATCTGTCTTTCGGTCTGTTATAATGGACTATGCAAACATGATTTATGTGATGCAAACACGTCACCAATTTGGGAGGTAACTATGAGCAAGAAATTCTTGTATCTGTTCAAAGAGGGCCATGACGCCTTCGGCGGCGACCAGACCACCATGAAGAACACTCTGGGTGGTAAGGGTGCCGGCTTGGCCGAGATGACCCACGCCGGCATGCCGGTTCCGCAGGGCTTCACCATCACCACCGAAGCCTGCACCCAGTACTATGCTGATAATCGTGAGATCAACGATGAGATCAAGGCAGACATCTTCAAATACATGGGCATCCTCGAGGAGCAGACCGGTAAGACCTTCGGCTCCATCGAGAACCCCCTGCTGGTTTCCGTCCGTTCCGGCGCACGTCAGTCCATGCCCGGCATGATGGACACCATCCTGAACCTCGGCCTGAACGATCAGGCTGTTGAGGGTCTGGCCAAAAAGACCAACAACCCCCGTTTTGCCTACGACTGCTACCGCCGCTTCATCCAGATGTACTCTGATGTCGTCATGGAGCTGGGCAAGAGCTTCTTCGAGGAGCGCATCGACGCTATGAAGGAGCGCAAGGGCGTCAAGCAGGACGTTGAGCTGGACGCCAACGACCTGAAGGAACTCGTCAAGGAGTTCAAGCAGATCTACCTTGAGAAGCAGGGCGAGGAGTTCCCGCAGGATCCCAAGGAGCAGCTGATCGGTGCCGTCAAGGCCGTTTTCCGTTCCTGGGATAACCCCCGCGCCAACGTGTATCGTAAGATGAACGAGATCCCCTACGAGTGGGGCACTGCCGTCAACGTGCAGCAGATGGCCTTCGGTAACTCCGGTATGCGTTCCGGCACCGGCGTTGCCTTCACCCGTAACCCCGCCACCGGCGAGAAGAAGCTGATGGGCGAGTACCTGATCAACGCTCAGGGCGAGGACGTCGTCGCCGGTATCCGTACGCCTTCTCCCATCAGCAAGCTGCATGAGGAGATGCCCGAGGTCTACGATCAGTTCGTTGAGATCGCTACCCGCCTCGAGAACTACTACAAGGATATGCAGGACATGGAGTTCACCATCGAGGATGGCAAGCTCTTCATGCTGCAGACCCGTAACGGCAAGCGCACCGCCCAGGCTGCTCTGCAGATCGCCTGCGACCTGGTCGACGAGGGCGTTATCGACGAAAAGACCGCTGTTCTGCGCGTCGAGCCCAAGCAGCTGGACACCCTGCTGCACCCGCAGTTTGATGCTGCCGCTCTGAAGGCCGCCGAGGCAATCGGCAAGGGCCTGGCCGCTTCTCCGGGATCTGCCTGCGGCCGCGTCGTATTCTCTGCTGAGGAGGCCGAGGAGAAGGTCAAGGACGATGCCTGGAAGAAGGTCGTTCTGGTCCGCCTTGAGACCTCTCCCGAGGACATCGTCGGCATGCAGGTCTCTCAGGGTATCCTGACCGTCCGCGGCGGTATGACAAGCCACGCTGCTGTTGTCGCCCGCGGCATGGGCACCTGCTGCGTCTCCGGCTGCGGCAACGATAACAACGTCGCCATCGACTATGACGCCAAGGTCATCACCATCAACGGCCACACCTTCCACGAGGGTGACTGGATGAGCATCGACGGCTCCACCGGCAACATCTACGAGGGCCAGATCGCTACTGTCGCTTCCACCGAGAACGCCAACTTCAAGCGCTTCATGGGCTGGGCTGACGCAAACCGCCAGATGAAGGTCATGACCAACGCCGACAACCCGCGTGACGCGCAGAACGCCGTTGACATGGGTGCCGAGGGCATCGGTCTGTGCCGTACCGAGCACATGTTCTTCGCCGAGGACCGCATCAAGGCTGTCCGTGAGATGATCTGCGCCCGTACCGTTGAGGAGCGCAAGGCTGCCCTGGCTAAGGTAGAGCCGTTCCAGGAGGCCGACTTCACCGCTATGTACCGCATCATGGGCGAGCGTCCGATGACCATCCGTTATCTGGATCCGCCGCTGCATGAGTTCCTGCCCACCAAGGCCGAGGACATCGAGGCTCTGGCTAAGGACATGGGTATGACCACCGAGGAGCTGAACAACGTGGTTGTCAGCCTGCACGAGTTCAACCCCATGATGGGTCACCGTGGCTGCCGTTTGGCTGTTACCTATCCCGAGATCGCCGAGATGCAGACCAACGCTGTCATCAAGGCTGCCCTCAAGGTTTCTGCCGAAACCGGCAAGATGATCACCCCCCACATCATGATTCCTCTGGTTGGCGAGGTCAAGGAGCTGAAGTTTGTCAAGGACGTTGTCGTCAAGACTGCCGATGCCCTGATCGCCGCTGCCGGTGTTGACATGAAGTACGAGGTCGGCACCATGATCGAGATCCCGCGTGCCGCTCTGACCGCCGGTGAGATCGCCAAGGAAGCTGACTTCTTCAGCTTCGGCACCAACGACTTGACCCAGATGACCTTCGGCTTCAGCCGTGACGACGCTGCCAAGTTCTTGACTGCCTACTACGACGCCAAAATCTACGAGAGTGATCCGTTCCAGCATCTGGATCAGATCGGCGTTGGCAAGCTGGTCAAGATGGCTGCCCACGATGGCCGCGCGACCAACCCGAACTTGGGTCTGGGCATCTGCGGCGAGCACGGCGGCGATCCCAGCAGTGTCGAGTTCTGCCACAACGTTGGCCTGGACTACGTCAGCTGCTCTCCCTACCGTGTTCCCATCGCCCGCCTGGCCGCTGCACAGGCTGCTATAAAAAATCCGAGAGCGTAAAATTGTTGCATAAAATGTACAATTCGCTCGCGTAAATAGCTAATACGAAGCGCATCGCCTGTAAAAAGGTGGTGCGCTTCGCGTTTTTAATGGAATTTAGAGATATACAAGGGGGAAGTGTACCGTTTTGCGGGAATGGTGGGGGATGATTTGTTTTCCCCCATACCCCCTTTCAGCTGGCTGAAGTGATAAACAGCCTGCTGAAAAAGAGAATATCGTATCCTTAGCACCTTATCTGTGATTTACAGGCAAGGTGCTTTTTTATTATACAGAGTTGGAGGTAAAAACTATGGGCAAATATCAAAAGAACATCGAGGCTGCGCGGCGAATCAGCGTAGTGCAGTATCTCGAAACCTATCACCACGGCGAACTGGTTCGCAAAACGGACAAGGAGTATTGCACCAAGACGCACAGCAGCCTTGTTATCACGCCCGCAAATGGGCTGTTTCACTGGTTTTCGCAGAGCAAAGGTGGTAACAATGCACTCGACTATCTGGTAAAGGTCGAGGGCATGGATTTTGTCTCAGCGGTACGGTTGCTGAACGAAATGACACCGATGCCGGTCTCTGTTCAGACGGTTAAGGAAGCACCTGTGCAGCAGCAGACATCTCGCCCCTTTGTGCTGCCGCCTGCGGACAGGAACACCGAAGCTGCAACGTCCTATCTGATGCACCGCGGCATCAGCCCGAAAGTCCTGCGCTACTGCGTGGGCAGCGGAATCCTGTACCAGACCACGCGCGGCAACTACCGCAACTGCGTTTTTGTGGGCAAAGATGAAAACGGCGTACCGCACTCTGCTTTCCAGCGTGGTTGTCAAGGCAGCTTTCGCGGAGATGTCGCAGGCAGCCAAAAGCAGTATGGCTTTCTGATTCCCGCCGAATCGGAAGCCTGCGATACCGTAGAAATCTACGAAGCCCCTATTGATGCCATGTCCGGCGCAACACTGCGGCAGTACAAACACGATTCTCCGTGGCGCAGCGTCCACTACTTGGCGCTGGGTGGGTTGAACCATCAGCCGATTGACTACTTTTTGCAGCGGCATCCCGAAGTAAAGCGCGTGTCGCTTTGCTTTGACCGTGACGACCCCGGACGGAACTTCACAAAAATTGCTGCGAAACGGCTTGCAGAACGCGGTTATATCATACAGGACACTCCCCCGGCCATAGGCAAGGACTATAACGACTATCTGCTGGCGGCTCGTAGACTTATCAGCATGGAACGGCAAAGGAGCGGAACATGAAAACTATTGCAGTTGCAAACCAAAAAGGCGGCGTGGGTAAAACGACCACCACAGTAAACCTCGGCACAGCACTGGCGGCTATGGGCTACAAGGTGCTGTTGGTGGACGCCGACCCGCAGGGCGATTTGAGCAGCTATCTCGGCTATGAGGGCACCGAAAACGGCGCAACAATCAGCGACCTAATGGAATCTGTTATCAAGGACGAAAAGCCGCCAGAAGTGGTAATTCACCATGAAGAAAAGGTGGATTTCATTCCTTCCGACATTGGTCTGTCCGATATGGAAGTGAGCCTTGTAAACGTTATGGCGCACGAGAAAATCATGGAACAGGCACTGGAGCCGTTTAAGGATAAATATGACTACTGCTTGATCGACTGTATGCCCTCGCTGGGCATCATCACCGTGGCATCGCTTGTTGCGGCTGACAGGGTGTTGATTCCTGTGCAGGCGCAGCATTTCGCCCTCAAGGGTCTGGTATCCCTGTTCAAATCTGTCAACCAAGTGAAGCGCCGTATCAATCCCCGGCTGGATATTGACGGCATTGTGCTGACGATGGTGGACAAGCGCACCAACCTATCCAAAGATGTATGTGCTGCCTTGCGCAGCGCCTACGGTCACGCGCTGAAAATCTACCGTGCAGAAATCTCGGTCAGTACGCGCACGGCAGAAAGCGCTGCCAGTACACATAGCGTGCTGACCTACGATGCCAACGGCCCGGTCAGTTTGGCATACAAAGCGCTTGCCAAGGAGGTGACGGAGAATGAGAGAGTACGGCAGCAACATCAATCTGCCCTCGCTCGATAATCTCTTTTCGAGTGAGCAGGAGCGGCAGGACGCAAAATTAGAGAAAATCCAAATTTTGCCGCTGACGGAACTGCATCCCTTTCGGAATCACCCTTTTCAAGTCCGTGACGATGACGAAATGGACAAAATGGTGGACAGTGTCAAGGAATACGGTGTCATGACCCCGGCCATTGTCCGCCCCCGGAAAGATGGTGGGTATGAAATTGTAGCGGGCCACCGCCGCTGTCATGCCAGCCAGCGGGCTGGCGTGGAGACTATGCCCTGCATCGTGCGGGATATGGACGATGATACTGCTATTATTCTGATGGTGGACAGTAACTGCCAACGAGAGCATATTTTGCCGAGTGAAAAGGCGAAAGCGTATGAGATGAAACTGCAAGCTATAAAGCGAAAGGGCGGTAGACCGTCAAAAAATAATTTGTCCCAAGTTGGGACAAGTTTTCGTGCTGATGAAATACTTGCCCAAGATGCAGGCGAAAGTAGAAACCAAGTCCAGCGCTTTATCCGTCTGAACAAACTCACCCCCGAACTTATGAAAATGGTGGATGATGGCAAGCTAAAAACCACTCCCGCCGTAGAACTTAGCTACCTTACACCAGAAGAACAAGAGGACTTCCTGTCCTATATGGAATCCGAGGGTTGCACACCATCGCTGTCACAGGCGCAAAAGCTCAAAGAAGCCAGCAAAGAAAGCGTACTGACACCAGAAAAAATCCAGCACATTATGGCTGCCAAGTCGCCAAGTGTAAAGCCGCGTGACCCGCAGCTTATGATTCCCGTTGCAAAAGTTGAACGATACTTTCCGAAAGGCTTTACAAGCGACCAGATGCAGCAGGTTATCGTAAAACTGCTGGAAAACTATGCTCGCGCCCACCAGCACGGCAGCAGATGAGGGGGGGACACCGATGACAAGATTATTAGTTGTTGAACCCGGCTACTGCCCTTATCAAGCGGGTTTTTCCAGTGCGGCGACTGCGGTTTCCGAGGTAATCGAGGGTGAAAGCAAAATTCTAAAACCGTTTGGCACACCTCGCATCGGGCTGATATGCAGCAAAGCCCAAAGCCGGCTGAAATATAACAGGCAGGTCAATGACGAGGGAATTACCGTGCGCGGGCGATTTCTCATCTGCGGGCTAAATGGTGATAAAGTCGTGGGCTTATCCAAAGACCAAACAGACCGATACAGCCGTCTACTTTTTCTACCGCAAGTCGAAGATATGGCAAGCGGTGAACTGCCCGCCGCAAAGGTACGCCCGCAGGATGAACGCTACGGGAACAAACTATCTTTTTGGGAAAGGTTGGAAAGATAATGGAAGAAAAGACAGATAAAGTAGTCGGCTACATCGAATATCTCGGTGCAGGCGGGATGATCGGTGAAATCGTTCCTTACACAAGCGTGGAAAAATTCAAGGATGAAATTCTGGATTCCTTGGATTGTGGGCGGCCAGTGACACCGGTTGTATTCTCAGATGAACTGGATGAGCCACTCCAATTTGATTCAGACACCTATTTCCCGTGGGGATTTCGCAGCGAAAAGCGAGTGCAAATTCCTTATGAAATCTATCAAACTAACAGGCGAGACCTTGTTTTTATGGAGTATTCTCCTGCGAGGCTCGCTGCCGGAGCAAAGGACTACGAACTCGTGTACAAGGGGCAGATGGAGCGTTGGGAAACGCTGGACAGCATTTATTCACGGCATAATCGGGATGACCGTCCAAACGCCAAAACTATGCGTTCCGTCTCTGTCAGCGATATTATTGTGACACACAAAGATAACGAGACACACGCTTTTTATGTTCAGCCGATTGGGTATAAGCAGGTAGATAACTTGTTGCCGGAACTTGAAAATGCCACACCGTCAAAAGCAGAACAGCACGAGCGATAAGGAGCAGCCTATGGCTAAATACGAAAATATCCGTGCGCTTGCCAAAAAGCAGCTGCAAGCCGTCACGGAGAGCAGTGACCGCTGGAAAGCATTTTTGCAGACAGCGGCCATTGCTTATAATTATAGTTTCCCGAACCAGCTTTTGATTCACGAGCAAAGCCCCACCGCCACAGCCGTGGCCGACATAGCTTACTGGAATAATAATGCGGGTCGCTGGGTCAAGCGCGGCGCACACGGTATCGCGGTATTTGACACTCACGCCAATTCTTCCCGGCTGCGGTATCTGTTTGACATTTCCGATACCATCCCCCGCGCAGAGGTTCCCGAAGCGCTGCCGTGGGTCATTACAGACCAGAACTGGCGGCCTGTTTGGGATAAAATTGTAGCGGATAATCATGCCGACAGCATTCAGAGCGCCCTACTCATGCTCTCTACATCCTGCGTTGCCCAGCGCAGCGCCATGTTCACAACCGCGCTGGGAAAGGCCATAGACGGCAGCAGCTTACAGTGGGCCAAGCCAGACGAACAGCGGCAGCTATTTTTACAGCTTATTACCCAAAGCTGTCTGTATATGGCCGCGCTGCGGTGCGGCGTGGATACTGCGCGGCTGGACCTGTCAGCCCTTGAATCCGTGAACCAGTTTGATACAAACCGCATCACTCTGTGTTTGGGCAGCGCTTGCCAACAGGCGGCACGACCTCTCATGCAGCAGATCGGCAGCATCACGAGAGAAATCGACAGTGTTGCACGCGCCGAAAAAGTCCGCTATTATGGTGACAAACAGGAAGAAAGCAATAACACCAAGGAGGTCAACAATGGAGTACATGATGGTGAACGGCTACCAAATCCCGGCGCTGACGCTGAACGAGCCGCCGACGCCGGAGATCGGCAAGTACGGCAGCCTGCGGCGGAAATTCCTGCTGGAGAACGCCCCGATGATGTTCGACGAGATGCTGCTGGAGGGAACGCTGTACCCGCATCTGGCGGAGATGGACAACGCAGTACACCGGCAAATCGAACAGATGATGCAGACGCTGATGCAGCAGAGCACCGCCCCGAACCGGCAGACCGACCCGATGGGCTGGACGCAGTGGATAAACGCCTTGCAGGCCCAAGCCGAGGAACTGGCGATGCAGCAGATTTACAGCCTGTAACACAAGAACCCCAAGCGGAGAGCGATACCACGCCCTCCGCTTTTTCTGTGCCCATTTCTGATTTGCCGCCGCTGAGCGATGAACTGATTCTAGGCTTGCTGGCGAAGGAATCCTCCAGCCGTGCCGACAATGCGGCTATTCTGGAATATTTCAATGAGCATCCCGCCCTTGCCGAGCGCAGCGCCTTTTGCAAGCACTGTTACAAGCAAATTTATACATATTTGTTCGTGGATGACCATACCGTGGGTTTTATCCGGCATGATATGTACCTTGAACTTTGGGAGGGCAACTATCTTACCAAAACAGCACAGGTCAATCTGACATGGGATGCTGTTGCCGCAAAGATTGCTGACCTTATCGAGCAAGGGCGGCTGATTGTTCCCATCAAAGCAGCACCCGTGCCGCAGCAGATGGAGCAGCTTACCCTTACCCCCGAAGATTCTGAAAAGGCAGGGCTGCCGAGCCATGAGAAACAGGTTAAAAACATCGACCTTGCGGCAGAAGTCAAAAAGTGGAACAAGCCCATCATTGACGCATCCGGCAAGTACATTACGGAGCAGGACATTACCGATGCACTGTGCAGAGGCAGCGCGTTTGAAGATAGCAAATTTCGCATTCAGCAATATCTCTCTGCACAGGTACTCCCTATCGAGGAAGATCAAGCCCGCTGGCTGAAAAAAGAATACGGCATCGGCGGCGGCACATGGATCTTCCGTGATGGTGGGCATGGATTTCTTGACCACATGGGCAAAAATCTTGAAATCACCCGACGTACAGAGGACGGCGAGTATCGCCGCGTTTTGAAGTGGAAAGAGGTTGCCCAACGCCTGCGGCTTTTGGTTTACAACGACCAGTATCTGACCGATGCCGAAAAAGCCCCCTATCAGGCATGGGCAGCAGAACAGCAAGCCACTCGTGCAGCGAACGATGCCGCACTCGCCCATGCAAAACACGCCATCACGGATTTCTGCGAGAATGAGGGGCTAAACGAGCCGAATTTCTCCGACTTGACCCGCGTGGAGTTTGCTTACTCTACCACCGAGGACGATGAGCATGAGATCCAAGTGTATGCCAATCTTCTGCGGAACGAAATCCGCTATGAGGTTGACGGTAACATTGTCCATATCGACTACTTCCAAGATAACCACGAGCTTGCTGCGCAGGGCATTGAAAACAGCGCCTTCTCGGATTTTATCAATACCGCCGAAGCAGAGTTTGAAAAGCATCATCCGACTACAAGAAAAGTCGAAAAATCACCTGTAACTATCGGCAGCACGGTTTATCTGGAAGATGACAGACCCTTTACCGTGGAGGAAATCGGCAGGGAAAACATTCATCTGCGGGATGAAAGTTTCCCGCTGGTAGGCCGTGCCGTCAGCCATGAAGAATTTGCGCGGCTGCTTGCGGCCAACCCCAAAAATGCAGCACTATCCGCCCCGGAAGTTCCAAGCCGCCAAGAGCAGCCGGAAGAAACTGCCGAACCCATCGTGGGCGAAGTCATCGAAGAACCCAGCCCCTTTGTGGCACAGGTTATGGCGGACGCAGAACGGCTTTCGGCAGAAGATGAACCTTGGTTTATGCCAACTGACAAGGGCATTCTGGCGTACCACATTATCCAGAGCTTTTCCCCCGGTGAGGCTACGCCGGAGCAGGTGCATCAAATCGGCTGCGAGTTTGCGCGCCGATTTCTGGCAGACAGATTTGAATGCACTGTCAGTACCCATCTGGATAAGGGACATCTGCATAACCACATCGTAACCAATTCGGTTTCCTTTATAGACGGCAGAATGTTCCGGAATGACTTCGACACCTATTATAAAGGCATCCGAAAAATCTCGGATGAACTTTGCCGGGAGAACAGACTCTCCGTCATTGAAACCGACGGCAAAGGGCAAGGCTATGCCGATTGGCTCAGCGGCAAAACCGGCAAGCCGACCATCCGCAGCATGGTGCGCAAGGATGTGGAGCTTGCCATGGCCGCTGCTGACACCTTTGATGGCTTTGTTGCCGAATTGCAGGGTATGGGCTACATGGTCAAATATGGTCCGCGCGTAGAACACATGGCGGTTTGGCACCAAAGCGCGCAGCGCAGTGTGCGCATTGACCGGCTGGATGCACGGTATTCCGAATCGGCGCTGCGCGATTATTACCGGCAGCTCCGGCACCTGCCCTCGGATATGCGCCGGGAATATAAAGCGCAGCACGTCCCGGAGCCTGCCCAGTGGCTGCCCCCGGAGCTTACGCCTGTGGGCAAACAAATGCGGTGCCGCAGCAGCCTATCCAAACCGAACCGCAAGGTATCCGGGTTTATGGCTTGCTATTATCGCTACTGCGCCTTGCTGCGCAAAGCCTACCACGGCAAAGCCACGAAACGCTGCTATTTTCTGTTGCGCGAGGATTTCAAGAGATTCAACCGCTATCAGCAGCAGACACATCTTTTGTGGGAACACCGCCTGCAAACTCTTGCCGAGGTGCAGGCCCACAAGAGCAATTTAGAGAATCAAATCGAACAGCTTGCCCGCCAGCGCAAGGTTTTGTACCGGCAAAAGCAAGAGCCGGAACGCGCCGCGCGGGAGGAACAAATTCAAAAGCTGACCAAACAAATCAAAGCCCTGCGCCATGAGTTTTATATCTGCGCCGACATTGAAGCAGATGCCGCCATGGTGCAGGAGAAACTGCGGCAGGCAGAGCTTGCCGCACAACAGGAAAGGAACGAGGTGAAGGAAGATGAGTACAAGCGGCGAAGCAGCCGACCAGATGGCGCGAGAGGCGCTTCAGTTTTCCGAGGTGGCTATTAAGCTGACGGCTCTCGGCTTTAAGAATTCTCTGGCACTGGCCTTGGCCTATGCCAAAGAGAATCCGAAGGTTCGAGGGAAAACAAGCTTAGACCGGCTTCTGCGCGAAAACAAGGAGCTGAAGGTCATCCCCATCAAAACCGAAGATGTATCCCAATTCAAAGAGTACGCCAGGCAATACGGCGTACTCTTTGCTGTTATCAAGGATAAATCTGCCCAAGGAGAAAAGGTTGACATTATGTTCAAGGCGGAGGATGTCAGCAAGCTCAACCGCATCTATGAGCAGATGGGTTACAACATTCCGAAAGCGCAGGGACAGACCGACCGAAAAAAAGCGTCCGCCCGCAGTCCGCAAGGGCCAGAATTGCGGGTGCCAGAGAAAGGCTCTATGACTTATGATAAGCGCCCCTCGGTGCGGATGAAGATCGATCATTACCGTGCGGTCGCCAAAGCAATATCCGAAACGCAAAAGGCTCTGCAAAAAGGAACCAAAGAAGCGATTACAAAGGAGGCCCGATGATGTACGAAGATGGTTTCAATATTGAGGAATGGAAAGCAAAAAAGCTGGCAGAACGGCAGGAAACCTTTGCTGCACAGGAAGAAGCGCTGAAAGATGTGTTTGCCAGCGGGCAGACCCTTGCCAACTACTTTTACCAACGCGGCAGGCTGGGCAGTCACATCACTGCCGGGAATACGGCACTGATCCTGCGCGCCAACCCGCTGGCCTGCGCGGTTATGTCGGCAGACGACTGGAGCAAGTACGGACGGCGCGTCAGCAAGGGCTGCACGGGGATCGCGCAGATCGTGCGCAGCAATGGATATTATGCCGTTGCCAAGGTGTTTGATGTTTCTCAGACCTACGGCAACAAGCCGTACCCGATTGCCGCTGTGGAAAGCACGAAACAGATCGAGAAAGCCATTGATGTGATGCGCGAGATCTCACCGATCCCGGTTCTGCCGAAAAACGAAGTCGAAGGGTTCTGCTATGATGCCGAGCGTCAGGAGCTGGTATTCTGCGCTGCCATACCCCCGCAGGAACTTTTGCAGCGGCTGCCCGCGGAGATCGTGATGGCGGCTGCTGAATCCTCCTATGCCGGTATCTCGGAAAACGAGTTGATGCGCCAGACCGCCGCAGCTATAAGTGTGGAGGTCTGCGGACGGCTGGGCTTGCCGATGCCGCCGGATGTGGTTCAAACGCTGGAGGGCATGAAAGAACACATCCCGGACGGCGAGGAACGCAGAGCCTTGGAAAAAGTGCGGGAAACGGCAGTCACCTTTGGGGATGCCGTGTGCAAGTGCCTGAAACTGGAGCGCGGTCAGCCTGCTCCGCAGCGGGAAGAACGGTGATGCCGAATGCGCTCCAACCGCACCGATGAAACCGAGCTGATTTTATGGGCGCTGCTGTTGCTGCCTCTGCTCTGGCTTGCGGCAGCGCTTGCACAGGCGGCAGAACAGGCGCACGGTCTTGCAGAAATCACAGCGCTGCTGTCAGAACTAATACAGAACCCTGCCGCATTGCACTGGTGCCAAAATACTCCGAAATTTCTGCTGGCGGTGCTTGTCATTTATCCATTGGCTGTTTACTGCTACAAGCTCGATCAGGCTGACCGCCGCCCCGGTGAGGAACACGGCTCTGCCCATTGGGGCAGTGTGCGCCGACTCAATGCAAAATACCAAAACCGCAAGGATAAGGTGCAGAACTATATCTTCTCGCAGAATATCCGATTCAGCACAGACAGCCATGCCCACCGGCACAATTTGAATGTGGTGGTCATCGGCGGCTCCGGCAGCGGCAAGACCCGTTTTTATGTGAAGCCGAATGCCATGCAGGCCAGCGGCTCTTATCTATTTCTGGACCCCAAGGGCGAGCTTGTGCGATCTCTTGGCGGGTTTTATGGATCACTTGGAATTCCGGTCACAGTGATCGACCTTGTGCATTTCAAAGGGCACTACAACCCCATGCATTACATCGATTCCGATGAAGATGCCGTTAAACTGGCGTATGCCATCGTCAACAACACCAAGCCCAAGGATGCCCCGGCCAGCGGTGGCGACAAATTCTGGGACGATGCCTCGGTGCTGCTGATTTCCGCGCTGATCCTGTATCTCATTTACGAAGCGCCGGTATCTGAGCAGAACTTTTCCACCCTGATGTACATGATCCAGAACTGTCAGATGGAAGAGGGCAACATGGGGCCGAATCCCTTGGAGATGCTTTTTAATGAGCTGCAGGAGCGTGACCCGCTGCATTCGGCAGTGCTGCAGTACAACAGCTTTAAGCTGGGCTCCACCAAAACGCTGCAATCTGTGCTGATCACCGCTTCCGCCAACCTGTATATGTTCAACACCGCGCAGTTTGCCGAAATGACCAACACCGACACCATGTTCCTGCCGCGTTTGGGGCTGGAAAAGCGTGTGATTTTCTGTGTCATCCCAGACAATGATAAAACCTATAACTTCCTCATCACGATGCTGTACACCCAGCTTTTTGACCAGCTTTTCCGGCTGGCGGATTCTGAGCCGAAGTTTGACGGCGCACTGCCGGTCCATGTGCGATTTATGATGGACGAGTTTGCCAATGTCGCCTTGCCTGCCAATTTCAAGAATATTCTGGCTGTATGCCGCAGCCGCAATATCAGCTGTGATATTATTTTGCAGTCCAAAAGCCAGATTCAAAGCCTGTACAAGGATGATTGGGAGGGCATGATCGGCAACGGCGACAGCCTGATATACCTCGGCGGCAACGAATATGCCACCTTTGAATGGCTATCCAAGTACATCGGCAAGATGACCGAACGCACCAAAAGCCAAAGCATCGGGCGCGGCAGCCGCGGTTCCAGCAGTGACAGCTATCAGCTTACCGCCCGCGACCTTTGCAGCCCGGATGAGATCCGCCGCATTGATGATGGGGACTGTCTGGTACTGCTGCGCAGCGAACCGCCGGTTATAGACCACAAGTTTGATTTGATGCGCCATCCCAATGTAAAGCGCACCCCGGACGGCGGAGCCGCCCCTTACCGTATGCCGGACGATTATGCGCAAACCGCACAGACCATATCGCCCGATGTTGTGACCGGGCTGACCGAACCCGCGATCACCGATGTAATGTACGATGAAATTCAAAAAATCATGGAGGAAATTCACAATGAACAAGAAAGAAACCTATAATGCGCCCGACCAAAACGATGCCCGCCAGCGCAAAATCAAACGCATCTATCTGGTCACTGCCACCACGGCTGCCCTTACCTTTACCATGGCAATGCCCGCCTTTGCCGCCAACGACCCTCTTGCCACCATCAATGCCCTCAGCGATTTTGTGTTCAGTGCCATCAAGGCAATCGGCGCTATTCTGCTGGGCCTCGGCATTGTGCAGATCGGTCTCGCCCTCAAAAGCCACGATGCCGGGCAGCGTGCGCAGGGCTTTATGACCTTTTTCGGAGGCGTTGTTATCTACTTTGCCAAGGATATTTTGGATATGATTCTGTGAAAAAAGCCATGTGGCACTTGTGCTTGTAGTCAAACTGTGATACAATATTGATGAATAGGAGGTGCCTACTATGATGCAAACATTTGTTCGCCCATCGCGTGATTTGCGTAATCATTATGCTGAGATTTCTGGCATTATCAAAGAACACAATCATGTAATCATTACCAATCAGGGACGTGGAGAATCTGTTCTCATCAATATTGAGGACTACGCCAAATATGAAGAATACCTGCATCAGCGGTATGTGGCCGAGGAACTGGCAAAAGCCAAGCGACAGGCTGCTGACCCGAACACACAGTGGCAGGATCACGATAGTGTATGGGGGACGCTGAGCAAGGAATATGGCCTATAAAATCAACTACCTGCCCCTTGCCGTGCAGGACCTGACAGATATAGCACAGTACCTTTCAGGCTTTTACCCTAAGACGGCACCGCGTGTGTTGCGTGAAATTCGGGAAAGCATAGAAAGGCTGTCCACAACGCCCAATATGTGCGAGGAATATGAACACGACCCCAGCTATCGAAAACTGGTTGCCGATAAATATCTTGTGTTCTATCGTGTTCAAGAAGTGCAGCAGATTGTAGAGATTCACCGTGTTTTGCGAGGCTCATGGAATCTGCCGCAGTATTTAGAATAATATCGAATGTATGACCGTTTTGCTTTCGGGCAAGGCGGTCATTTCTTTTGCCGGAAAGAAGGTGAAGCCTTGAATCAAAACTGGATCGTAGAAAATCTGAACAACGCCTTTTCCACTTGGAACGGCAAATTGACAGAGCTTTGGGGGCTGGTGACAACCAGCCCCCAAACTTTTAAGGGCGGGGCGGTATGGGGCGTAATGCAAAGCCTGCACAATGCGATGATCGGCATAGGCTATGCGCTGATCGTGCTGT